>Ga0189284_100227_pt1 | contig 58024 bp, 47 predicted proteins | sample N32C7minimetaG_FD_130314 | JGI IMG/M metagenome (GOLD analysis project Ga0189284, IMG submission 130314) | Marine microbial communities from the Costa Rica Dome - N32 C7 mini metaG | ecosystem: Environmental > Aquatic > Marine > Oceanic > Photic zone | place: Costa Rica: the Eastern Pacific...
AACGTGGTGAGTGATGGGATCAAACCAGGGCGGATTTTTGCCGGCAACGGTTCGCCTCGCGAAAGGAATTGCGAAAACTTTCAAGGCATCTAGCGTCGAACGATACATTTAACATAAACTTCATTATGCGGCTTTATATTTTGCGTTGCGATAGTATATTATCGTATGTATGCTGAACTCCTCTCACGGAGGTCCCCCAGTATGCGCCATTTACTCAAGAAGCTCCTCCCCTCGGTCGCAGTCGCTTTGGCCGTGACAAGCTTTTCGCTGCCGGCACCCGCCCGCGCGCAGACCTACCCGATCGATTGCGCGATCCTCTTGTGCCTGTCTGGCGGCTGGCCCGCTTCCGTCCCTTGCGCCCGAGCCCGCGCCGAGTTCATCCGGCGGATTACGCCTTGGCCAGTGGAACCGCCGCTGCAAATCTGGCGCTGTCCCATGGGCGCGTCCTATGAGAGCGATCGGCAATCAAACAACGCTGACCGCATAATTGAAGCCTTGTACCGGACCGACAACCGTCGACCGCTCCAATCCTTGCCAGTAGATAATCTCGTTCCCACAGACTTCACCCTTCGGCTTGTTCAGGACCGCGCGGACATCGATATCAGCGGGCCAGAGTTCAATTTCGTGCGGTCCATCCGCGTCTTCGATGTACGGTATGCACGACAGCACGAGTCCGGGCGCGATGGGGATTGTAACCGAAGCGCGACCGTGGTCCTCGGCACCTACGGGACCCAAGGCGATTTCTCATGGCAGCGATCTTCCATAACTGCCCTGCCCGAGGCCCATGTGGGACTTGAACGTTGGGGCCAGAATTGCCCGGGTATCTATCACCGATCTGTCTTCGTCGATTGGCGTGACTATGAGGGCAACTACGGCTTCGAACAGGTGAACTACTAGCGCTGACAAAGACAGCTTTGCCATCATGCTGCGAGAATTTTAGCGTGCTGAGTTGTTCAAATACCGGCCCTTCGCTGCTTTCGGTGCGTTTGTCCGGAGAGCAGGACAAGGACGAAACCGCTCTCGCGGTATTGGTGCTTGTGGTGGGTGTTGCGTGCTGATGTGAACTGCATGGATTTTGCGAACTGACCAACCTGTCGGACGATTGAGGCCTTCTCAATCTGACGACAGGAGGTTTCAATGTCAGAGCAACATATCCCACCGCTGCGCCGCCGTTTTATTGAAGATATGCGGATCAAGGGGCTGCAGCCAAAAACCCAGACGATGTATTTGCGGGCGATGCGCGATTTTACAGGGTTTCTGGGGCATTCGCCGGATAGCGCGACACCCGAGGAATTGCGCGCGTTCCAGCTGGACATGAAGGAGAAGGGCGTCGGCGCACCGACCTTCAACAACCGGCTGACGGTTCTGAGTTTCTTCTACGCGACCACCTGCCCGCGTCCGGAGATGAAGCGGCACATGCGGTATCAGAGGGCGGCGAAGAAGATCCCGGTTGTGCTCAGCGCCGAGGAGGTCACCCGCATTCTCGAAGCGGCACCTGGACCGGGGCTGAGATACCGGGCTGCCTTCAGCGTGGCCTACGGTGGCGGGCTCCGAGCGAGCGAGGTCACACATCTCAAGATCGGCGACATCGACAGCGACCGGATGCTGATCCGCATCGACCAAGGCAAGGGCCGCAAGGATCGCCACGTGATGCTGTCGCCGAGCCTGCTTGTGCTGCTGCGCGATTATTACCGCGAAGCACGGCCAGCGGGCTGGTTGTTCCCGGGCCGCAACCGGGTCGACCCGATCTCGACGCGGCAGTTCAACCGGGCCTTCGGAGTGGCCTGTGATTTTGCAGAGATCAAGAAGCGGGTCTCGCCCCATACGCTGCGACACAGCTTTGCCACGCATCTGCTGGAGGGAGGGACGGATATCAGGGTGATCCAGGTGCTGCTGGGCCATGCCAAGCTGGAGACCACAACGATTTATACCAAGGTGGCGATCAAGACGATCCGGGATGTGACCAGCCCGCTCGACCTGCTGGTGCGACGGGAGGCCGGTGCCGGATAGACCCCGGATCCGATGCCTCGTCCCAGACTGGAGGTCGCGGATATCTTCCGCGATCATGGGCCGGCCTATCGCCGCGAACATGCCGGACACCTGAACCTTCCACAGTTGAAGGTCATGTCCGCGATTGAGAACTGCCGCACCGCCGCTCTCGGCGGGCATGTCGCTGCCTGCACAGAGTGCGATCACCAGCACATTGCATACAACTCCTGCCGCAATCGGCACTGCCCGAAGTGTCAGGGAGCAACCGCAAAAGACTGGATGCAGGCGCGCATCGAAGACCTTCTGCCGGTTGAATACTTCCATGTGGTGTTCACGCTGCCGGCCCAGATTGCGGACATTGCCTTCCAGAACAAGGCGGAGGTCTATGGTCTGTTGTTCAAGGCATCCGCGCAGACTCTGCTGACCATTGCGGCCGATCCAAAACACCTTGGTGCGCGGATCGGTATGACCTCGGTCTTGCATACCTGGGGCTCGGCGATGACGCACCACCCGCATGTGCATGTCATTGTGCCGGGTGGCGGGCTGTCGCCGGACGGGTCCCGCTGGGTCGCCTGTCGCCCGGGGTTCTTCCTGCCGGTGAAGGTCCTGTCGCAGCTGTTCCGGCGTTTGTTCCTCGAAGGGCTGATCAGACTGCACCAAACGGGCAAGCTGGCCTTCTTCGGGGAACTGGCCGGACTGGCCGATCCCGATGCCTTCGCCTCCCATCTCGCGCCGCTGCGCAAAGCCAGCTGGGTTGTTTATGCCAAGCCACCCTTCGGCGGGCCAGAGGCGGTGCTGGCCTATCTGAGCCGATACACCCACCGGGTCGCGATCTCGAACCACCGCCTCGTCAGCGCGGATGCCGAGACCGTCGCGTTCCGATGGAAAGACTACCGCATCAAGCGCGGCGACCGGATGAAGGTCATGCGCCTGCCCACGGGCGAGTTCATCCGGCGGTTCCTGATCCATGTCCTGCCATCTGGCTTCCATCGCATCCGCCACACAGGGTTCCTGGCCAATGGAATCCGTCGTGACCGGATCGCGGAGATCAGGCGTTTGCTCAATACAGAACCAAAACCCGGCCAAACGCCAGTCGAGGGGGAAAGTGACAACCCCGCAGGTCTTGATGCCCATCAGCCTTGCCCAAAGTGCGACGGCGCCATGATCGTCATCGAGACCTTCACACGGGGCCAAACACCCAGATCCCGCGCACCGCCACGGGAGAACGCCGCATGATACGACGCAAAAACCCGGCGCTTTCCTGTGCAAACACCGGACCAGTCAGTGCGGCCACCTCACCAGACCCCGCGTTGCACCAGGCCAGTAGCGGCAGGACGGAGCACTGGTCGGCCGTGTCCTGTTGGGAAAACCGACTTATCTGCGCGGCCTGTCATCACAATGTGGTTCGCTCTGCTCCTCAGGCGATGCAGCCGTAACGCTCAATCCCCATAGCTCCGAGATCCGCCCGCGCTTTCCTCCTTGTCAGATTTGTCGCCGCTGCAGCTCACGCTGACAGCAGCCACAAACCTTAGACAATGCTGAAGTTCGGAATAGCTACGTCATGTCCGGTTCCAAGCCGCACTCGTCGCTACACATCACAACCTGCACCTGAGAACCTCCCACAACGGTTTCGCACGGCCGAAATACCACACAAAGTCATCATCACCACCGTTGCCCGAAAGCTCATCACCATTGCCAACGCGCTCTGCAACTCGCTCCAATCCTGGGCAGCTCAACACGTTTGAACAACACAGATTCTATTCTGCGTCATCGCCGCCTGGTTCAGGCTCAGCCGTCGTAGAAGCTCTTTAGTAGCTCCAGACCGTTTGAGAGGTTTTTTTCATCGATCTGTGCCCAGAAGTCGTCGCTTCCGAGATCGGAAAAGCCTTCGGCGTGTTTCAGATCTTCGGCTTCCACGTTCCGGAAGCCCATGGACCAGTTCGAGAACATGCGGTCCTGAGCGCGTCCCTCGTCGATGATGACGATGGTGTGATGCCGGGTGTCCGACGAGATGCGCTTCCAGACATCGTCGATTGCGGCTTCCGGCCCCTCCAGGACCTGCAGAAAATTGCCGCGGTCGAAGTCGTCATTGTAGCGGTAGACGAGGCAGCCGGTGATATCATCCTGCAGATTGCGCGCGCGGCTGTGCTTGAGCAGATCCGCCAGCTCGTCTTGGGACATGGGCCTTTGGGCCTGGCTCACGTAGGTGATGTATTTCATCATGCTATGTTCCTCACTTGCCACGTTAGCGCATAGATTCCGGCCTGCACAACGGGCTGGTACGGGACCTAGAATACTCGTGGTCATTCTCAACCCGAGATGCTGATCGAAACCTGGAATTTGGTGAGTCTAGCTCCTCCGGCAAGGAAATTCTTCTTTGCTTGACTATATTTCATAATGTGAAATTTAGATGTATCTAGAACGTGAGTTCCGTGTTGCAGCACCGGATTGGCATCTGATTCGTGTGCTGTTGGCTTGCTTTAGTGCAGAAAGCCGAGTTTTGCGAAAATGCCGACCCACTTGGCGCTGATTCTCTTCAGGTCTCTGAAATGAAACGAAAAAGAGCCTCCAATGTGGTGAGTGCAAAAGTCGTTGAGTTTGCTCTATTATTTCATAATGGCAAATTTAAGGCGACATAATCGAATTAGTTTGCTTAATCTGGGGTTTCTGGAAAATCCTGTATGCGGAGGATGCAACGTGACCATCAAGATTGATCGAAATCTCAAGATCCCTGTGACGGCATCGCAAACTGCTGCCAAATACGGATCTGCCGCGCAGCTCAAGTCAGGGAGGACGATCCAGTCGGTGGAGCGGGCGCTTTCGCTGTTGGAGCTTGCTGCGGGCGAGCTTGACGGGATTACGCTATCGGAACTGTCGGAACGCACAGGGCTCAATGCTTCGACCTGCCATCACCTGGTGATGACACTGGTGTCGCGCGGATACATGACCCATCTCAGCCGCAGCCGAGGCTACGCGCTCGGCCCGAAGGTGCGCGAACTGCTTGAAACATTGGAGCATGACAGCGAACCGGCCGAATTGCTGCGCGAGGACTTGCGCCGCCTGGGACAGCGGCTTGGCCTTGGTGTTCAGCTTGTGGTGCTGAGTGAGACCTCCCTTCTGACGAAGGTCAGCTTTCCCGGCCCTCTGAGCGCGATGCAAGAGCCAAGCGAAGTCGAGAAGATGACGGCGCTGCACGCCACCGCCACTGGCAAGGCGATCCTTGCCTGGATCCCGGACACCGAGCTTGTGCGCATCATCTCGGCCAACGGCCTCAAATCCTACACCCCCAACACGATCACCTCACTTTCCGGCATTGTCGAAGAACTGCGCAGCGTGCGCAGGTTCAAATACGCGATCGACAACGAAGAGCTGCGTGAAGGCGTCGTTTGTATCGGCGCGGCGATCCGCGAGGGCGGCGGCGCGGTCGTGGCCTCGATCTCGGTCACCCTGGCCGCAGAAGAGGCCACCGAAGAACGCAGGGCAGACCTGACGCGGCAGATGATCGATGCCGCCAACACTTTTTCTAACAAGCTGCGAAACGCGCAACGCTAGCAGCCCGGCTAACTATCCTTAGGAGGACAGACCATGACGCTTCCCGCCAATGTGAAAACCAGCCCCGATTACCCGGTGCCCGAGACGATGAAAGCCTGGGTGCTTGGCAATCCCGGCGAACTGACGCTTGCGGACAAGCCGGTTCCGATTCCGGCCAAGGCGGAAGTTCTGGTCCGTATCGACGCGGTTGCGATCTGTGCGACCGATCTGGAAATCATCCATCACGGCCCGCCCGCTCAAATCCATGGCGGCGATCCGTTCAACAAGAATTTCACCCCGGGCCACGAATACATGGGCACCGTCGTGGCGCTTGGCCCCGGTGTTGACGAATACGAGATCGGCGAGCGTGTGACGGTCGAAATTCACGCCGGTTGCGGCCAGTGCAAGCGTTGCCGCCAGGGCATGTATACTTCCTGCCACAATTACGGGAAGAATTACGGCGACGTGGACAAGGGCCACCGCGCCAATGGCTTCACCACCGATGGCGGCTTTGCCGAATATGCGGTGAACAACATCAACACGCTCGTTCATGTCGATGACAATATGACCGACGAAGAGGCGACGCTGGTCGTAACCGCCGGAACCGCCATGTATGGCCTGACCGAACTGGGCGGCCTTGTTGCCGGGGAAAGCGTGGTCGTGACCGGCCCCGGTCCTATCGGCCTGATGGGGGCTGCCGTGGCCAAGGCGCTTGGCGCGCAGCCGGTGATCCTGACCGGCACCCGCGACAACCGCCTGGAGATTGGCAAGCAGCTTGGCGCCGACCACGTGATCAACGTGCGCAACGAGGATGTGGTCGAAAAGGTCCGCGAGCTGACCGGCGGCAAGGGCGTTGACTATGTCGTTGAATGCGCTGGTGCCCCGAACGGTGTGAACGAAGCGGCGCTGATGGTGAACCGGGGCGGCAAGATCTGCCTCGCGGCCTTCCCGCATAACAGCCCCGAGGTCGATGTTGCCTATCTGGTGCGCAACAACATCTACCTTTACGGCATTCGCGGCGAGGGCAAGACCGCTACGCACCGGGCCGAGGCCTTCATGCGCCAAAAGCGCTTTGATGCCACTCTGATCCACACCCACACCTTCGACATGACCGACCTGCAAGAGGCCCTGCGCTACGCCAAGGACCGGGTCGAGGATGCCATCAAGGTGGTGGTCAGGAACAAGCACGCCGAAGCCGGCAAGGTCGCGGCGGAATAAGGCCGCACGAGGGAGACGAGCCATGCTGATTTGTGAGACCTACCACGTTCCGAAAAGCCTGGAAGAGGCGCTGGTCCTCTGGGCCGACGCCCCGGATGGCAGCCGGCTCGTCTCTGGTGCCACCGACATCCTGCCCTGGGCCCGCGAAGGCCGGGCGGGGGATGTCGAGATCCCGGCGCTGATTGACGTCACGAAGATCCCTGAACTGAAAGGGTATTCCTGTGACAAGGGGCGCATTCGTCTGGGGGCCGCGACCGTCTATCAGGATTTCCTGACCGACCGCACCCTGATGACCAACCTTCCCTGCATGCCCTATTGCGCGATCTGGTTTGCCGACGACCAGATCCGTGAACAGGCAACCGTCGTCGGCAACCTGGTGAACGCCTCACCGGTTGCCGACGGCACCCCTCCCGTCGTGGCCCTGAACGGCGAGATCGAGCTGACGCGGCTGGAAGACAGGGCCGTGCGGCGGCGGTCCGTTCCGGTGATGGACTTCATCGAAGGCCCAGGCCGGACCACCATTCAGCCCGGAGAGATTGCCACCGCCGTCACCGTGGACAGCGCCTATGGCTATGGCGGGTCGTTCCAGAAGGTGGGGCAACGCCGGTCGCTGGTGATTTCGGTCGCCTGCTGCGCCGCGCTGGTGCGCGCCGACAGCACCGGCACCGTGTTCGAGGACGTCCGTCTTGCCCTTGGCGGGGTCGGACCGCGACCGATCCGCCTGCGCGAGGTTGAACGGCGTCTAAAGGGCGAGCGCATCACGCAGGAGCTGATCCAGAGGGTGGCCCAATACGCCGCCGACGAGGTCGGGTCACGCAGCCGCAAGGAATACCGTCGCGACGTGGTGGTGAATTTCGTGCGCGCCGGGCTGGAAGAGGCGCTCGCCAACCAGCCGGAAATCGGCGCAAAGTCCAAGAATTTCGGGGAGACCGAGAATGCCTAAACTCGACCTGACCATGGATGTGAATGGCCGCAAGGTCACCAAGCAGACCGACCCTCACAAGCGGCTTCTGGACTTCCTGCGCGAAGACCTGAACTTGACCGGCACCAAGGAAGGCTGCGGCGCGGGCGAATGCGGCACCTGTTCCGTCTTCGTTGACGGCAAGCTGGTGAAATCCTGCCTGATGCCCGCTGCCAAGGCCGATGGCGCGAAGATCGAAACCATCGAGGGCCTTGCGCGTCCCGGTTCGCTCACCCCGGTGCAACAGGCCTTTCACAAGACCGGGGCCAGCCAGTGTGGCTATTGCATTCCCGGTATGGTGATGGCGGCAACTTCGGCCTTGCGTGAAAACCCGGATGCAGGGATCGAAGAGATCAAGGAACGGCTCGGTGGCAATATCTGCCGCTGCACCGGCTACACCAAGATTTTCGAAGCGGTCGAGATCGCCCGCGATGTGATCGCTGGCCGCTTGCCGGAAACCGCGCTGGACGAGGACGCGACGGGAGATTCGTTCATCGGGGCCAATGTGCGCCGTTTGGATGCGCCGTCCAAGGTTTCTGGCCGCCTGAAATATGCCTCCGACATGAAGATGGTGGATATGTTGCAAATGCAGGCGCTGCGTGCGCCGATGCCCCATGCGCGGATCGTCTCGATCGATACCAGCGAGGCCGAGGCGATGGACGGTGTGGCCTGCGTGATCACCGCCGAGGACGTACCCGGTGAAGATGGGTTCGGCGTATTCGTTCATGACCAGCCGGTGATGGCGCGCGGCAAGGTCCGTCATTTCGGTGAAGCCGTTGCAGCGGTTGCCGCCGAAGATCTGGTGACCGCGCGGCGTGCTCTGGCGAAGATCAAGGTGGAGTACGAGGAACTGCCGGGCATCTACGCGCCCGAGGATGCGCTGAAACCCGGCGCTCCGGTGATCCACGACTATGCCCCCGACAACGTGGTCAAGCATATCCCGATCCGCAAGGGCAACCCCGAGAAGGGCTTTGCAGAGGCCGACCTGATCCTGGAGGACGAGTTCCGCACCCAACAGGTCGAACATGCCTACCTGGAGCCGGAAGCGGGCATTGCCTATGTCGATCATGATGATGTGGTGACCGTGCTCTCGCCCTCGCAAAACATCACCCATCACCGTCACATGCTGGCCCATATCCTCGATCTGCCGATCAACAAGGTGCGCTTCATCATGAGCCCCGTGGGCGGCGGCTTTGGTGGCAAGGAGGACATGATCTACCAAGGGATGCTGGCGCTGGCGGCGATGAAGACACATCGCCCTGTGCAGCTCAACTTCACCCGCGAGGAAAGCCTTGTGGCGAGCGCCAAGCGCCACCCGTCGCGGGTCAAGTACAAGATGGGCCTCAAGTGGTCGGGCGAGATCACCGCGATCGAGTTCGACATGCTCAGCGATGGCGGTGCCTACGGGATGTCGAGCGAGGGCGTGATGCGCAAGGCGGCGATTCTGTCTTGCGGGCCCTACGAAGTGCATAACCTCAAGGTCGATACCAAGGTGGTCTATACCAACAACACGCCTTCAGGCGCGTTCCGCACATTCGGTGGAATGCAAGCGCAATTCGCAACCGAGAGCATGATGGACATGGCCGCCGAAGCGCTGGACATGGACCCGTTCGAACTGCGCCGCATCAACATGATGCGGATCGGCTCGCGCACCCATACGCAGCAAGAGCTGACCACCGCGTCGCTCGACAGGGTTCTGGATGCGGCGGAAAAAGCCTCTCGTTGGGATAAGGGCGCGCCCAAGGTGCGCGGCGCTCAGCGCCATGACCTCGGCGGACCGGATACGCGCAAGCCTTGCACGCTAGGCGCACGGATCGGTGATCCCACAGATACCCCCACGAAAGATGAAAGGGTCGCATCATGAACCGCAAGATGCGCGGACGCGGAATGGCGTCCAGCTGGTACGGCATCGCCCGGACCGCTACCATCGACCGGGCCGGAGCCTGGGCTGAACTGGACGACGGCGGCACCGCCAAGATCGTGACAGGTGTGACCGAGATCGGCGAGGGCATCCTGACGGTACTGGCGCAGGTCGCGGCAGAGGAATTGGGCGTACGGCCCGAGGATGTCACCATCGGTGACAATGACACCTCTCGCTCGCCCGAGGCCGCCCATGCAGGTGCCACGCGCCAGACCTACATGATCGGAAACTCTGTGGCTTTGGCCTCACGCGATGCAAGGGCCAAGCTCTTTGCAGAGATCGCCGATCACTGGGATGTGCCGGTCGACAGCTTGCGCGCCTTCAACGGTGAGCTTTGGGCGCAGGATACGAACCTGTGCATGTCGATGGATGAGGCCGTGAAGACCTGTAAGGGACGCGGCGTCGTGCCCGTGGGCTCTGCCTCCTTCACGGCGCATGGCACCGGGCTCGATCCGGTCGATGGATCAGGCAGCCCTTGGCAGGCCTATGTCTTCGGCACCCAGATCGCAGAGGTCGAGGTCGATACCTGGACCGGAGAGGTGCAGGTGCTGGGTATCTGGGCCGCGCATGACGTGGGCCGGGCGATCAACCCGCGCGGCGTCGAGGGCCAGATCGAAGGCGGCGTGGTTCAAGGACTGGGTCAGGCGCTGATGGAGGATTATCAGACCGAGAAAGGCTACACGACGACCCATGGGTTCGCGAAATACATCCTGCCGACCTCTCTGGATATTCCGCAGATCAACTGCACCATCGTCGAGGATCCCGATCCGCTGAGCCCGCTTCAGGCCAAGGGCATCGGGGAACCGGCCCTGGTGCCGACCGCGCCTGCCATCATGAACGCGATCTACGACGCCATCGGCGTGCGCATAAAATCGCTGCCCGCAACACCGGAAAAGATCCTCGATGCCCTGCGCAACCATGTGCCGGGCCGAGAGCTGATCGCGCAATCCGCGCGCCAGGATCGTGCCGAGGCCCACAGAAAGGGCCTCTGAAACGACACGAAATGCGCCCCAGAGGAGAGGGCGTGCAACACCAACCAATTGGGAGGAAAGACCATGACAACGACCAAGACACTGCGCAGGACCACGACCGGCCTGCTGGCTGCGGCGGCCATGAGCTTTGCCGGAGCGGTTCAGGCCGACTATCCGGAACGACCGGTCGAAATGACCATCCTGTTCGGTGGCACGGCGAATTCCATCGCGCAGCTTCTGGCCGACCTGATGTCTTCGGAACTGAGCCAGCCGGTCGTGCCGGTCAGCCGGACCGGTGGCGGGGGTGCCGTAGGCTATTCCTATGTCGTGAACACCCCGGCAGATGGCTACAACATCGTATGGAACTCCAACTCCATCAATACCGGCAACCACATGGGCCGGATCGACTTCAACTATGAATCCTTTACCCCGATCGCCCGCGTTTCGACCGAGATCCCGGCGCTGGCGGTAAATTCTTCGACCGGGTGGGAAGACCTTTCCGACATGGTCGAGGCCGTGCAGGCCTCGGGTGACATGCTGCGAGTCGGCATTTCCGGGCGCGGGTCGTTCACCCACCTGACCTCTGCGGCACTGTTCGATGCGCTCGGGATCGGCGATCAGGTCGCCTATATCGCCTATGGCGACGGGCGTGCACCGGTGGAACTGCTGGCGGAACGTATCGACGCTGCAATTCAGTGGCCCGGCCAGTTTGCCTCTTATGCCGAGGCGGGTGACCTGAACGTTCTGGCCGTGACCGGCGACATGCGGGTCAACGTGCTGCCCGACGTGGCAACCGCAATGGAGCAGGGCTATGACGTCAATATCTCGATGTGGCGCGGTCTGGCCGCCCCAGCGGGGACGCCGGACGATGTCGTTGCCGTCCTTCAGGCCGCCGCCGAAGCTGCGGTGATGAGCGACGCGTTCCAAGAAGCTTCGAACAATATCGGCTTCACGCCTGCGTTCATGCCCGCTGACGCCTTCGGCGCGCTCATTGCGGAGGATGACGCTTTTTACGGGGCGCTGCTGAACGAGCTTGGAATGGCTCAGTAACGTCGCGGAAAAGGGGAGGTGTTTCAATGACCAACAGTGCAAAAGATATCGCGCTAAGCGTGAGCTTGCTGGCGTTGGCCGTGATCTGGACCTGGCTGGTCGTTGACACCATCCGCCCCGGCTTTAGCAATGGGGATATTGGCCCGAGGGCCTTCCCCATGGTCCTCGGGATCATTCTCGGGGGGCTGTCCGTCCTTCTGCTGATCCGCACGGTGGCCCTTCGGCGCGACGATAGCGGTGCGGCTGGCGTGGGGGACGTTGACGCGATGGACGAAGAGGCCACTGCTCGGTGGGGGTCCATGATCCTCGTGGCAATCGAGATATTCGTCTACGCCTTCCTGCTACAAAAGCTCGGCTTTCTAATCGCCACTCCCATTCTCATTCTGTTCGTGCTGGTCATCCACCTGCGTCTGACGTCGTGGAAAACCATCCTCGGCATGACGCTCGGCATGACGCTTGGCTGCTGGTTATTCTTTGAGAAACTTCTCGGAATCTACCTGGCCAACGGCAGCTGGTTCAACATCGGATAATCGCAATGGAGCTCTTCCTAGAAGCCCTCGCGTCCGCCATGACGCCCATGGCCATCGCCTCTATCGGCCTGGGGTCACTCATTGGCCTGATCTTCGGATCAATCCCCGGTCTGACCTTTACCGTCGCACTGGCGCTGGCCTTGCCGATCACCTTCAGCATGGACCCTGTCCCGGCCATCGGCCTGCTGCTTGGCACCTATATCGGTGGCATGACCGGCGGCTCGGTCTCGGCCATTCTGTTGGGCATACCCGGCACACCATCGGCCGCCGCCACGGTGCTGGACGGCCACCCGATGGCCAAGCAAGGCAACGCCTCTATCGCTCTTGGCACGGCGGTGATCGTCTCAGTGTTCGGCGGCATCTTCAGCCTGATCGTGATGATCGTCTCGGTCGATCAGGTGTCGCGCATCGCCATCTCGTTTGGCCCTGCCGAGATCTTCGCACTGGTCCTGTTCGGCCTGTCCACAATCTGTGGACTGTGTGGGGGATCGTTAATCAAAGGGCTGATCAGCGGCGCGCTTGGCCTGATGATCATGACCATCGGAATCGACACGATCGACGGCGTGCAGCGCATGACCTTCGGCAGCGTGAACATGTTGCAGGGCGTGAACCTGCTGGTTGCGATGATCGGCCTCTTTGCGGTGCCATTCATCATCGAGGCCTTCGCGGCCAGGTCTTTCACATCCGAGAAATCCCAGAGGATCAGTCGGGTAAAGGCGGAACTGCCGTCCCTGAAACTGCTCAGCAAGAACCTGTGGCTGATGATCAAATGCTCGGTTTTGGGCACCGGTATCGGTGCCATTCCCGGCACCGGCGGGGCCATCGCGTCCTTCCTCGCCTATGACCATGCCAAGCGGTTTTCCAAGAAGCCCGAGACCTTTGGCAAGGGCAATATCGAGGGCGTTGTCGCACCCGAGACCGCTAATAACGCGGTCACAGGCGGCACACTGATCCCGCTTTTGTCTCTCGGCATTCCCGGCGATCCGGCCACGGCGATCGTCCTGGCGGGGCTCATGATCCACGGCATCACTCCCGGCCCTGCGCTGTTCATGAACCAAGCGGGCGAGGTCTATTCCATGTATGTGGCCGTGGTGCTGGCCTATATCTGGGTGCTCGGCCTGCAACTGATGGGTATCCGGCTCTTCGTGCATGTGCTGAAAGTGCCGCGGGAACTGCTGGCAGTGGCTGTCCTAGTGCTTTCCGCCATCGGGGCCTATTCGATTCGCAACAGCGTGTTCGATATCTACGCCATGGGGGCCATCGGGGTCCTGGCCTATGGGCTGGTGTCCTTCCGGGTTCCGATCACACCGATCATCCTCGGGATGGTGCTGGGGCCGACGCTGGAAAACGAGTTCCGGACCGCGATGATGCTGTCCGCTGGCGATCCCGAAATCTTCTACACCTCGCCGACGGCCCTGATTTTCTTCTCTCTCGCTTTTCTGGTGATCGGCCTTCAGGCCGTGAGCGAATTCAAAGCCAAAAAACACCCCAAGAACGAGGTCAAAGCCGATGCTTGACGAAACCGAAATGAACGATTCCATCGCCCGCGACATCCGCGCCCGCGCCTCTCGGTTGTCAAAGGCCGATGTGGAGCAGACTTTTGGCGGTGATATCGTCGAGCTGACCCTGTCTGAGGCGCTGATCGTGGGTCTGCTGAAACAGGGCGTAACGCAGTACTATGCGATCTTCGGCCACGGCTCGACCGATCTGGGCGAGGTGCTGCGCATCTACCACGAGGAAGGCGTCGTGAACGTTGTGAACTGCCGAAACGAGGTAGAAATGGCCCATGCCGCTACTGCCCATGCCTGGGTCACCGGAAAGACGCCCGCCGTGGTCACATCCATCGGGCCGGGCGGATTGCAGGCGATGGCAGGGTCTCTGGCTGCCGCGTCAAACGGGGTCGGCGTTTATCACATCTATGGGGACGAGACGACGCGCGGCGAAGGCTACAACATGCAGCAGGTGCCGAAGCCTGAACAGGGAATTTTCGGCAAAATGGGCGCGCTGATGGGGCAGTCTTACACGCTGCACACGCCCGGCGCGTTGCGCGAATGCCTGCGCCGGGGCACGGCTTGCGTGCACCACCCCTACAAGGCGGGGCCGTTCTACATCCTGTTGCCGATCAATACGCAGCCCGAGCGGGTGAAGGTCAATACCGGCACCCTGCCGGGGCGCAGCACTCAGCCGCCGCTGGCACCCGCGACCCCCGATTCCTTCGCCGAGGCGGCTGGTATCCTGCGCAGCGTGGAGAAGGTCACGATCAAGGTCGGAGGAGGCACCCGCAAGCACCACGAGGCGTTGCGCGAGTTTGCCATGCGGATCGGCGCGCCGGTGGTACTTTCGCCCGGATCCACCGGTGTGATGATGGATGCCCATGTGCAGAACATGCATGTAGGCGGGTCCAAAGGCTCAATCAGCGGCAATCACGCAATGGAACAGGCCGAGGCGGTCATCGTCATTGGCAGCCGCGGCGTCTGCCAGGCCGATTGCTCCGGCGCGGGTTATCCAAATGCCAAATCCGTCATCAACATCAACGGCGATTTCGACGACATCGACCACTACGCCGCGACCGTGGGCCTGCCCGGCGATATAAGCGCCGTGATCGACAAGCTGTTGGAGCATCTGGGCGAAAGCACCGGGGTCGAGCTGCGCACCGATTGGCTGCGTGAATGCGAGGCCAAGAAGGATGAATGGACCCGCTTCAAGGCCGAACGGACCGGGGCCGCGCCTATCGCGGACGAGGTCTGGAAAGCGCCAGTCCTGACGCAGCCCGCCGCGATCCACACGGTATCCTCTTTTGCCAACCGCGTCGGCGCGATCAAGTTCTTTGACGCGGGCGACGTTCAGGCCAATGGCTTTCAGATTGTCGAGGATGACCTGCCCGGCCAGACATTTACCGAAACCGGGGCCTCGTTCATGGGATTTTCCGGCTCGGCACTGCTTGGGTTGGCGGGAGAAAAGGACGCTCCTTACGGCATCGCCTTCACCGGGGACGGGTCTTTCATGATGAACCCGCAGATCCTGATTGACGCAGTGGAACACGGGGTGCGCGGGATGATCGCACTTTTCGACAACCGCCGTATGGCCGCAATCACCGGGCTGCAATACGACCAGTACGGGCGCGAGTTCAAAACCAATGACTCTGTCGCGGTGGATTACGCCGCCATGGCAGGTGCCGTGTCGGGTGTGCGAGCGATCTATGCAGGCACGACCAAGGCCAGCCTCAACGCCGCGCTGGACAACGCCTTTTCCCATGACGGGCTGTCGCTGCTGCACATCCCCGTTTACGCGGGGCGCGATCCGATGGCGGCCATGGGGGCCTATGGCTCTTGGAATGTCGGCAACTGGGTGGAAGACGTCCAGTCGGCCTATCTGAACTCTAGAATTTGAGGGACACCATGTATCAGGATCTCGACCTCTACATCAAAGGGGAATGGCGTCCCGCGTCGGATGGCCGGACCAAGCCTGTCACCGATCCCGCGACCGAAGACGCGCTTGGCACCATCGCCATGGCGACCGAGGCCGATGTAAACGCGGCCCTGGTAGCGGCGCGCGAGGGCTTCGCCCTGTGGCGGCGCGCCGGTACCTGGGATCGGGCCGCAAAGTTGCGGCGCGCAGCGGATCTGATCCGCGAGCGGGCCGATCAGATCGCAACGCTCATGTCCTTGGAAACGGGAAAACCCAAAGCCGAAGCATTAGGTGAAACCGGCGCAGCGGCGGATCAGTTCGAGTGGTATTCCGAGGAAACCAAACGGCTCTATGGGCAGATAATCGAGGCGCGCACGCCTGACAGCCGCATGGCGGTGATCTATCAGCCCGTAGGTGTTGTCGCGGCCTTTTCCGCCTGGAACTTCCCGGCGCTTCTGCCCGCGCGTAAAATCGCGGCGGCGCTTGGGGCGGGCTGTTCCATCATCATCAAGCCCGCAGGCGAGACACCTGCCTCCTGCGCGGCCCTCGTTCAGGCCTGCCACGATGCGGGCATTCCCGCTGGCGTCGTCAACTTCGTCACCGGCAATTCCGGCGCGATTGCCGAGCAATTGATCCGCTCTCCCATCGTCAAGAAGGTGTCGGTCACCGGATCGGTCCCCGTCGGCAAGCAGATCCTGGCACTGGCCGCTGAAGGGGTGAAAAAGGTCTCGATGGAACTGGGCGGGCATGGCCCCGTGGTGGTGTTCAAGGATTTCGACCCGGTGAAGGCCGCAGAGATCTGCGCACCGACCAAATTCCGCAATTGCGGGCAGGTCTGCATCTCGCCCACCCGGTTCTATGTGCATGAATCCCGATACGAAGACTTCGCGGGCCGCTTTGCAGAGATCGCAAAAGGACTGAAGATCGGCAGCGGATTGGAAGACGGCGTCCAGGTCGGCCCAATGGCCAACCGCCGCGGCGTGGAAACGATCCGCAAGATGACCGAGGATGCGGTAGAAAAAGGCGCTGATCTTCTGGCAGGGGGCAAGGTGCCGGGCGGACGCAATCAGGGGTATTTCTTTGAACCTACGGTTCTGGGCAGGGTGCCCGACACGGCCATGGTGATGACCGAAGAACCCTTCGGCCCGATCGCACCGATCACCACCTTTACCGACTACGACGAGGTGATGGAACGGGCCAACGGGTTGCCCTTCGGGTTGGCGGGCTATGTGTTCTCCAACGACCTCGGGCTTGCCACGCGTGCCTCCGAAGACCTCGAACTTGGCATGGTTGGCGTGAACGAAATGCTGCTGGCCACCGCCGAGGCCCCCTTTGGCGGCATCAAGGAGAGCGGCATGGGGCGCGAGGGCGGATCGCTTGGTGTCCACGACTACCTCAATCCCAAATACATCAAGATCAAACTGCCGGAGTTGGGTGCATGAGCGACAAGCAGGATCGGGGCTTCGCACGCGGGCTGACGAATTACGGCGACCGGGATTTCTCAGTCTATCTGCGCAATTCCTTTGCGGCCTCCATGGGCTATTCCAAAGAGGTACTGAAGAAACCCATCGTTGGCATCGCCAACAGCTTTTCCGGCTTCAACAACTGCCACCGCCATTTCCCCGAACTGGTGGAGGCGGTGAAGCGGGGCGTGTTGCTCGGTGGCGGGCTGCCGATTGAGTTTCCGACGATCTCTCTTGGAGAGGTTTACCTGAACCCCACAAGTCTCAAGTTCCGAAACCTCATGTCGATGGACACAGAGGAGATGATCCGCGCGCAACCGATGGATGCGGTGGTGTTGCTCGGCGGCTGTGACAAGACGGTGCCCGCACAGTTGATGGGCGCGGCGTCTGCCGATCTTCCCGCCGTGCAACTGGTGGCTGGGCCGATGATGACCTCCCGCTATCAGGAAGAACGTCTTGGTGCCTGCACCGATTGCCGCCGCTTCTGGGGCAAGTTTCGCGCGGGCGAAATCAACAAGGACCAGATCAACGATATCGAGGGGCGGCTGGCCACGACTTCGGGCACCTGCGCGGTGATGGGCACGGCCTCCACCATGGCCTGCATCGCCGAAACGCTCGGCATGTCACTGCCCGGCACCGCTGCGATCCCTGCGGTCCATGCCGACCGTCTTCGGGCGGCGGAGGCCTCGGGGCTTGCAGCGGCGCGGATGATCGACAACCCGATCCGCCCGAGCGAGTTGATTACCGAGAAATCGGTCGAAAACGCCATGCGGATGCTGCTGGCCGTAGGCGGGTCAACCAATGCGATCGTCCACCTCACGGCAGTAGCCGGACGGCTTGGCGTCAAGATCTCGCTCGATCGGCTCAACAAATTGTCGGACACGACGCCGGTGCTTGTGAACCTCAAACCCGTAGGCCAGCACTATATGGAAGATTTCTTCTTCGCGGGCGGGGCGGGCGCTGTCCTGCGCGAGCTGAAACCGCTGCTGCATCTCGACACGCTGACGGTTGCGGGCACGACGCTTGGTGACAGGCTGGAGGAAGACCCCGGATATGTTGACCACCGCATCATCGCCAAGGCCGAAGCGCCGCTTGAACCGCAGGGCGGGCTGGTCGCGCTCTTCGGCAATCTCGCGCCGCGCGGCGCGATCCTGAAACGCTCCGCTGCCGATCCGACGCTCTTCGAAAAGGAAGGCCGCGCGGTCGTCTTCTCCTCGCTTGAGGATCTGGCGAACCGGGTGGATGACCCTGATCTCGACATCACGGAAGACGATTTCATGGTGCTGCAGAACGCCGGCCCCAAGAGTGCTTCAGGCATGCCCGAGGCGGGCTACCTTCCGATCCCGAAGAAGCTCAGCTCCAAGGGCGTGAAGGACATGGTCCGAATCTCGGATGCCCGCATGTCGGGGACGGCCTTCGGCACCATCGTGCTGCATGTCGCGCCCGAAGCCTCCATTGGCGGACCCTTGGCTCTGGTCAGGAATGGCGACCGGATCCGGCTCTCGGTGGCGAGCAAATCCATCGAGTTGCTGGTCGATGACGATGAACTCGCCCATCGCCGCGCTGAATGGCAGCCGGTGAACGTCCCGCCTGAGCAACGCCGCGGCTATGACCGCCTCTATGCCGAAACCGTGCTTCAGGCCGATGCGGGCTGTGACTTCGATTTCCTGCAACCGCTCGGCGCAACAAACGACTGAAAATCCAGGAGAAAACCGATGAAATTTGGCGTGCCCAAGGAGGTGGCCGCGGGAGAATCGCGCGTCGCCCTGACCCCGGACTCTGCCCGGATGATCCAGAAGCTCGGCTTTGACTGCCTCGTAGAGACGGGAGCCGGTAAAGCGGCTGAGTTCTCGGATGAGGACTATGAATCTGCGGGGGTGACCGTCGTTTCCACAGCGGAGGAGCTCTGGGCGGCGGCTGACATTATCGCCAAGGTCCGCATCCCGAACGCGACCGAGCTGAAGCGGCTGACGTCTGACAAGACGTTGATTTCCTTTTTCAATCCCGCCGGGAATGAGGCCGGGATGGAGGCAGCGAAGGCCAAGGGGGCCAATGTCATTGCCATGGAAATGGTGCCGCGCATCAGCCGGGCGCAGAAGATGGATGCGCTGAGCTCGATGGCCAATATCGCGGGCTACCGCGCGGTGATCGAGGCGGGCAATAATTACGGCCGCTTCTTCACCGGCCAGATCACGGCCGCCGGCAAGGTGCCGCCCGCCAAGGTGCTGGTGGTGGGCGCGGGCGTGGCGGGCCTCGCCGCGATCGGGACCTCGACCTCGCTTGGCGCGATCACCTATGCCTTTGACGTGCGCCCCGAAGTGGCCGAACAGGTCGAATCGATGGGGGCCGAGTTCGTCTATCTCGATTTCGAGGAGACGGCGCAGGACGGGGCCGCGACGGGCGGATATGCCTCGGTCTCTAGCCCCGAGTTCCGCGAGGCGCAGCTGGCCAAGTTCCGTGAGCTTGCGCCCGAGATGGATATCGTCATCACCACCGCGCTGATCCCCAATCGCGAGGCCCCCGAGCTCTGGACCGAGGACATGGTCGCGGCGATGAAGCCGGGATCGGTGATCGTCGATCTGGCAGCCGAAAAGGGCGGCAACTGCAAGCTGACCGTGGCCGATGAAAAGATCGTGACCGACAATGGCGTGACCATCATCGGCTATACCGATTTCCCCAGCCGCATGGCCAGCCAGGCCTCGACGCTTTACGCCACCAATATCCGCCACATGCTGACCGATCTGACGCCGGAAAAGGACGGTCAGATCAATCACGACATGGAAGATGACGTGATCCGTGGGGCCACCGTGACATATCAGGGCGAGATCACCTTTCCGCCGCCGCCGCCCAAGATCCAGGCCATCGCGGCCCGCCCGCAGGCCGAAAAGCCGCGCGAGCTGACGGTCGAGGAAAAACGCGCAAACGAAGTGGCGGCGTTCCGCACCCAGACCCGCAACCAGGTCGGGATGCTGGCGGTGGGCACGGCGCTCATTCTGCTGGTGGGGGGCTTTGCCCCGGCCAGTTTCATGAGCCATTTCATCGTCTTCGTGCTGGCCGTCTTCGTCGGCTTCCAGGTGATCTGGGGCGTGGCGCACAGCCTGCACACGCCGCTGATGGCGGTGACCAACGCCATTTCGGGCATCATCATCCTGGGCGCGCTGTTGCAGATCGGAACCGGCCAGTGGCTGGTGGTGACGCTGGCGACCGTCTCGGTCCTAATTGCCACGATCAATATTGTCGGTGGCTTCCTCGTGACACGGCGCATGCTCGCCATGTTCCAGAAATCCTGAGCCGGAGGGTATAGCTCATGTCGATCGGTCTCGTTTCGGCGGCCTATATCTCGGCCGCAATCCTTTTCATCCTCTCGCTTGGCGGGCTGTCGGGCCAGGAAAGCGCCAAGCGCGCGGTCTGGTATGGCATCGTGGGCATGGGGCTGGCGGTGCTGGCCACGGTGTTTGGCCCCGGTATCGCCAACTGGTTCCTGATCCTCGTCAGTGTCGCCGTGGGCTCGGTCATCGGCGTCTATGTCGCGGGCCGGGTGCAGATGACGGAAATGCCGCAACTGGTGGCGGCGCTGCACAGCTTTGTCGGTCTGGCGGCGGTGTTCATCGGGTTCAACGCCGAACTGGTGATGAACATGATCGTCAACCTGAATGCCGAGGGCAACACGGAGGCGCTGGAGGCGCTGACGGGCTTTGCCGGAACCGTGGCGGAAAAGACCCCGGTCGAGATCGCCATCCTCAAGGTCGAGGTGTTCCTGGGCGTCTTTATCGGGGCGGTGACCTTCACCGGCTCGGTCGTCGCGTTCGGCAAGCTGGCGGGCAAGGTGACCTCGAAGGCGGAAAAGCTGCCCGGTGGGCATATGCTGAATGCCGGGGCCGCGGCGTTGTCGCTGATCCTGCTGATCATCTACATGAGCACCGGCGGCGGCTGGGCGCTGGTGGCGATGTCGCTTCTGGCCTTCTTCATCGGCTATCACCTGATCATGGGCATCGGCGGGGCCGATATGCCGGTGGTCGTCTCGATGCTGAACTCCTATTCGGGCTGGGCCGCGGCCGCGATCGGGTTCTCGCTCGGCAATGACCTTTTGATCGTGACCGGCGCGCTGGTGGGCTCCTCGGGTGCGATCCTGAGCTACATCATGTGCAAGGCGATGAACCGCAGCTTCGTCAGCGTGATCCTTGGTGGCTTTGGCAATACCACCGGACCGGCGCAGGAAATCGACGGCGAGATGATCGCCATCGACGCCGATGGCGTGGCCGCCGCGCTGAATGAAGCCGACAGCATCATCATCATTCCGGGCTATGGCATGGCGGTGGCGCAGGCGCAGCAATCGGTCAGCGAGCTGACCCGCAAGCTCAGGGCACAGGGCAAGGAGGTGCGGTTCGCCATCCACCCCGTCGCGGGGCGTCTGCCGGGGCATATGAACGTGCTGCTGGCCGAGGCCAAGGTGCCTTATGACATCGTGATGGAGATGGACGAGATCAACGCCGATTTCCCCTCGACCGACGTGGCCATCGTGATCGGGTCGAATGACATCGTGAACCCGGCCGCCCAGGAGGATCCGAACAGCCCCATCGCCGGCATGCCGGTGCTGGAATGCTGGAAGGCGAAACAGGTCTTTGTCAGCAAACGCGGCCAGGGCACCGGTTATTCCGGCATCGAAAACCCGCTCTTCTACAAGGAAAACACCCGCATGTTCTATGGCGATGCAAAAGCAAGCCTCGACAGCCTGCTGCCGAAGGTGGGCTGAGCCTGCGCGATCAGAAATCTGAAAGCCCCGAGGTCATCTCTCGGGGCTTTTCGCGGACCGAAGCAATTCGCCGCGAGCGTCATCAATGTCGCCTTTGGGCCGTCCACTTCGATCTGGTAACGTCCTGAACCTCACGAACCTCTGCGCTGCCGCATGGGGACTGTCAGCCCATCTCCGGCCCTGTTTGAAACTGTCCGAGGCGATTTCTGGGAGTGCTCTGTACCGTCAGGCTCGTATGCCAACGAAATAAGTATCTATTCACCGAGAGGAGTGCAACGGTCCAAGTCTACAACAAAAAATCACAGCATTGGAGGAACTGATTGGCTACGCGACCGTTTCGAACTGGACGACGACTGAGTGGAACGATGGACTGGAATCCATTGCGAGGGAAAAGTTCGTTCCGTTGATCATGTCAGTGGGCGCGTCCCGCGTGCAGATGATCCGCACCGGAGAGCTGAGCTTCAGCGTCGTGACCGAATACGAAGACGAAGCAGCGGCCGACGCCGCTCAGGCCAAGATCGCAGAAATCCGATCTCAAGCGAGCGACGAGCTTCCGATGTCCATGAGCGGTACTGCCGCCGGGGGCGTCTTCGCAGCAGGCTGATCGTTCGGCGCTTAATCTTACTGTACAACCAGAAGCGCCTGACCTTTGGGTCGGGCGACTTCGCAAAGGTGACGACGGATGCGTGTTCGAAGTGCGGTGGATTAATACATTTGCAGGACAGTCGCCCACTGCACCTCTCCGCCCACCGGAAATGCTGCACGATGCATGAACGGCCGCAAAGCGGAAGCAGCGGTGCGACGTTGAAGCGATCGACGAGCGGCTGCTCAGGGCCGGATACGCCAGAGAGTGTCCGATCTTCTGTGTAACTGGGATCTGGTCCATGCTTCCTGAGAGGAGCAAGGACGATGACAATTTCCAAGGAACTGCTGGACGAACTTCTGAAGGGCTGCAAGCGGCCTGAAGATCTGCTTGGCAACGACGGCTTGATGAAAGAGCTGAAGATCAAGCTGATGGAACGAATGCTGGGTGCCGAGCTGACCGCGCACCTGGGCTATGAGGACGGCAAGGACGCGCCGGCCGATCAGGCCAACCGCCGTAACGGTTCATCCGCCAAGAGACTAAAAGGCCAAGACGGCGAACTGCCGATCGCGGTTCCGCGTGACCGGGACGGCAGCTTTGAGCCTGAACTGGTGAAGAAGGGCCAGACCCGGATCGATGGGATGGATGACAAAATCATTGGTCTCTACGCGGCAGGTCTGACGGTCCGTGACATCCGTGCCCATCTCGGGGACGTCTACGGTCTTCAGGTATCGCCAGACCTGATCAGCCGCGTCACCGACGCCGTGCTGGACGAGGTCCGGGCATGGCAGTCCCGTGCGCTGGACCGGATGTATCCCATCGTCATTTTCGACGCTCTGCGGGTCAAGCTCCGCGACGCCGACAGCCGCATGGTCAAGAACAAGGCCGTCTACGTCGCTCTCGGCGTCAACAGGGATGGCATGCGCGAGGTGCTGGGCCTGTGGATTGCCGACAATGAGGGGGCCAAATTCTGGCTTTCGGTGATGACTGAACTGAAGAACCGCGGGGTGCAAGACATCCTGATCGCGGTCGTGGACGGTCTCAAGGGTTTCCCCGACGCCATCACCGCCGCCTTCCCGGAAGCGGTCGTGCAAACGTGCATTGTCCACCTCGTGCGTCACTCGCTGAACTTCTGCGCCTGGAAGGACCGCAAGGAGGTGGCCGCTGATCTGCGTCAGATTTACAGCGCCCCGACAGCCGATCAGGTGGGCGTCGCGTTGGATGCCTTCGAGGAAAAGTGGGCCGGGAAATATGCCTCCATCGCACCCGCCTGGCGCAGGGCCTGGCAAGAGGTGATCCCGTTCTTCGCCTTCGACCAGGCGATCCGCAAAATCATCTACACCACGAACGCGATCGAAAGCCTGAACCGTGTGATCCGCAAATCGATCAAGACCCGCGGGTCGTTCCCGACCGAGGACGCCGCCACAAAGCTGATCTACTTGGCGATCCGCAACTTCGAGAAAGGTGGACGAAATGTTCGGGAATGGTTTGCCGCCCGCAACCATTTCGCCATAATGTTCGAGGATCGCTTCAATGCGTGACCGTATCTAAAACCCGCATGGGCCAGACCAGATACACAGAGTTCATGACACTCCCGCGCTTTCGACCGGGCTCATCCCGCCTGACAGGATCATCATCGGCAGGATCGTGATGATCAACAGCAGCGCGAATTGCGCCATCGAACGCGCCGCCGTCCCGAGTAATATGCCAATCGCCGCCGCCGCGAAAAGATACAGGAAGGTGCCCGACAGGAACAGCGGCATCGCGCGCTGATCTGCGCCGATCAACCTCTTCCTGTGTGCCAGAACGTCGCCCTCGGCCACGAGGTCGCCTTCCTGAACGTGAACCTTCGCCACCCTCCCAATGATCTCCAAGGCGACATCGACAAGATCGGCCTCAACGCGGCCATTTCCCTTGGCAAAGGCAGGCGGGCCGTCATCTTGATTGATGTACCACCAGTAGTATCCTCCAACTGCCACAGCGGCGAGCACAATAACAACGCTGAGGCCGATAAGTAGCTTTCGCTTTTTGGGCATTTAACCGCTCCAGATGATTGTCTTTTCTTATCATCACGCTCGCTCGAGAAACTGATCTGCGTTAGATCGGATCGACAAAACGCTGCAGAACTCGCCGATGGTAAGGCTTCTCGGCAGACAGCGGTGGCTCGGTTTTATTCTTGGTGTTGCGATAGTATATTATCGTATGTATACTGGCCTCCTGTCACGGAGGTTCGTCAGCATGCGCCATTTACTCAAGAAGCTCCTCCCCTCGGTCGCAGTCGCTTTGACCGTGACAGGTTTTTCGCTGCCGGTACCCGCCCGCGCGCAAACATACCCGATCGATTGTGCGATCCTCTTGTGCCTGTCTGGCGGCTGGCCCGCTTCCGTCCCTTGCGCCTGGGCCCGAGCCGAGTTCATCCGGCGGATTACACCCTGGCCGGTTGAACCGCCGCTTCAAATCTGGCGCTGTCCAATGGGCGCGTCCTTTGAGGCCGCTCCACCATCAAACAGTACAAACCGCATCTTTGATGCGTTTTTCCAAAACAACAGCGATGGACCGCGACAATCCTTTCCAGAGCACGATGCCATTGACCCAATTGAGGTTGCTTGGCGCGCTTCAGATGCCTATGAGACCCTTTTTCCCTCCGACTGGGCCCTCCGGCTCATTCAGGACCGCGCGGACATCGATATCAGCGGACCTGTATTCAATTTCGTCCGATCCATTCGCGTCTTTGATGTACGGTATGCGCGACAGCGCGAGTCCGGGCGCGATGGGGACTGTAACCGAAGCGCGACCGTGGTCCTCGGCACTTACGGGACCCAAGGTGACTTCGCCTGGCAAAGGTCTTCCGTCACTGCCCTTCCTTCGGCTCACGTAGGCCTTGAACGCTGGGGCGAGCATTGCCCTGGCATTTATCACCGATCCGTCTTCGTCGAATGGCGTGACTATGAGGGCAACTACGGGTTCGAGCAGGTGAACTACTGACCTGCCGCCACGTAGATTTGTCTCGGAAGACGGCTTCTTTGGCGTGTACGACCGCACCGCGTACGCGTCGCGGTCCACATGCTGTTTGGCGTTTCGGCAAACACCGCGGGTTCGCTCTGTTCACCCGTCGTCGCTTCTTCCGATCCTCGTCAGCGCGTCGAAGTCGATTTCTTGCTTGTGTTCGTCACTTATATCCGGTCGGGTTTCCGATACCGGCTGGGGCCCTTGGACGCCCCACATCACCGCATGTGAGTCTGTCCTCCAGCGGTAAACCCAACCAACAACACTGCACCCATCGGTCCCGATCAGATTGGCGATCGCGACGCCCTCGCCCTTATCTTCGTTCACTGTTTACTGACTTCCTGCACTGTGGCGCTGCGAATTGCGGCGTGGGGTTGCAGAGCGTTCACTACGACCCCGCGCCGGACTTCGTTGATTTTGGCTACCTGGTCCTCGATGAGGGAATGATCATCAGACCGGGAAAATGGGTTCCCGTGTTCTCAACAATTCATTGGCTTCAAATCCTGTGGTCGGGCTCCGTGGCGGCTTCGACGATCGCCAAAACATCGAACGGGTCAAAGCCGATGGCGCGCGCCAGAACGACCAGCTCGACAACGTCGACCCGGCGCTGACCGCTTTCAAGACGGGCAATAAGGGACTGGTGGCATCTGAGCCTGTCCGCCAGGTCTTTCTGACCAAGGCCCGCTTTGACACGGGCGTCGACCAACGCCTGACAGAGTGCCACTTGTCCTTTGCTTCTGATTGTTTTCGCCACGCGTCACATACCTTTTGTGACGTCGCTAGCGGACGAAATCTGTTATCTAAAAAATAGATATTTGAGGGTGTTATCGGCGTCTGGTTTCCAAGGGGTGCAAGTCTGGTACATGCCCAGAGGCCCATCAATCCCCCACCAGCTCCAGAAACCGACCGTAATCTTGGCTAACCTCACGGGCTTCTTCGAAAGCACGCGCTCGCTCCAGCTCGAGGCAGCGGAAGTAGTCCTGAATGTCCGTGATGTAGGCCTCAAAGTCCCGGCGGATGATGTCGGCATAATCCCGGGCGGTGTGGATCGGCATGCAAGATTGACCCCCGTTATGGGGTGATCGGCATCCAAAAGTGACCCCCCTGATATTTCTGTTCAGAAGCTTCCTCAGAGGATTGAGGGAGCGAGTTGGGGATGTTGGTTGTGGAAACGATAGCGAAGATCAGGCGGGCGCATTTCATCGAAGGCAAGTCGATCAAGCAGATTTGCCGCGAGCTTCGGGTATCGCGTAATACCGTTCGCAAGGTCATCAGATCCGGGGCGACCGAATTCACCTACGATCGCACGACGCAGCCTCGCCCGAAGATCGACCCCTGGCGTAGCGAGTTGGACGCGATGCTGACCGAGAATGCCCGGCAGCCGAAGCGGGAACGGTTGACGCTCATTCGAATCTACGAAGAGCTGCGCAACCGGGGTTATGACGGCAGCTATGACGCGGTGCGCCGATATGCGGCTGGCTGGTCGAAGGCGACGCAGGAAGCGTCGGCCTCTGCCTATGTGCCGCTGAGCTTCGATCCGGGCGAGGCGTATCAATTTGACTGGAGCCAGGAAGTTGTCCTGATTGATGGGGCCACCACGACCGTCAAAGTCGCCCATGTTCGCCTCTGTCATAGTCGTATGCCGTATGTGCGAGCCTACCCACGAGAGACGCAGGAGATGGTGTTCGACGCGCATGATCGGGCGTTTGCCTTCTTCGGCGGCGCCTGCGCGCGGGGCATTTACGACAATATGAAGACCGCGGTGGACACGATCTTTGTCGGCAAGGATCGTGCCTACAATCGCCGGTTCGAGCAGATGTGTGGGCACTATCTGGTCGAACCGGTTGCCTGCACGCCGGCATCGGGCTGGGAGAAAGGCCAGGTAGAGAACCAGGTTGGCGTGATCCGGCGGCGGTTCTTCGTGCCGCGCCCGAAGTTCAAATCCTATGCCGAGTTGAACGCTTGGCTTGAAGACCGGTGCCTGGCCTATGCGAAGGCAAACAAGCACCCGGAGATGCGGGACAGAACGATCTGGGAAGTATTCGAAGAAGAGCGCCCAAGCCTTGTACCATACGTTGGCCCGTTCGATGGCTTCCATTCGGTGCCGGCATCGATATCCAAGACCTGCCTCGTGCGCTTCGACAAGAACCGTTACTCGGTCGATGCCCGCGCGGTCGGCCGGCCAGTCGAGATCAGGGCTTACGCCGATCGCCTTGAATGCTGGCAGGACGGTCAGATCGTCGGTCGCCATGCGCGTGCGTTCGGGCGTAACAACACCGTCTACGATCCCCTGCATTATATACCCGTTCTGGCCCGCAAACCCGGTGCTCTGCGCAACGGGGCGCCGTTCAAGGAGTGGGAACTTCCGGTTGCGGTCCGCCGCGTTCAGCGCAAGCTGGAGCGTCAGCCCGGCGGTGACCGGCAGATGGTCGACATCCTGAGCGCCGTGCTGACAGATGGGATCGATGCGGTGGAAGCCGCCTGCGCCGAGGCGCTGTCTCACAATGTTCATTCCGCCGGCGTCGTTCTCAACATCCTGGCGCGCCACCGCGAACCGCCACCACCTTTGACAATCACCACCCCGGACGCGCTGCAACTCTCATGCGAGCCCGCAGCCAATTGCGACCGCTACGACAGCTTGAGGAGAACACAGAATGGAACGCTCAGACGTAATCGACGCGATGGGAAAGCTGAAGCTCTACGGGATGAGAGCGTCTTACGATGAGATCATCAGCACGGCCCTCAAGCGCCAGCACGAGCCCCAACAGATCATCGGGGATCTGCTGACCTCCGAGATATCAGAGAAGCAGGCGCGGTCTATCAAATACCAGATGACAATTGCCAAGCTGCCGCTGGCCAAGGAACTGGAGGAGTTCGACTTCGAAGCGACCGACGTCAACGAGACGTTGATCCGTGATCTGGCCGCCGGAGACTTCCTCGACCATCAACGCAATCTTGTCCTGATCGGCGGCACCGGAACGGGCAAAACCCATCTCGCCGTCAGTATCGCCAGAGCCTGCATCCGCAACGGCCGCCGAGGACGTTTCTTCAATGTCGTCGATCTGGTCAACAAACTGGATGCCGAAGCCCGCGCAGAACGCCAGGGGCGAACCGCCGACCTGATCTCCCGACTCGACTTCCTGATCCTGGACGAGCTTGGCTATCTGCCCTTCGCCCAGACCGGCGGCCAGCTCCTGTTCCACCTGATCAGCAAGCTCTACGAACGCACCTCGGTCATCGTCACAACCAATCTGGCATTCGGTGAATGGCCGAGCGTCTTCGGTGATGCCAAGATGACAACAGCGCTGCTCGACAGGCTCACCCATCACTGCGAGATCGTCGAAACCGGCAACGAAAGCTGGCGCTTCAAGAACAGAGCATAACGCCAGGCGGCAACCACGCAGGCCCGCCGCCGCTGCGTTATATGAAGACTACGCAGCACCGGGCCAGCTCAGCACCAGGGGGGGCAATTTTGCGCGCCGATAAGGGGTCAAACTTCAATGCCGATTGACACCCTGTAGGCGGCAACGTCATGGGGGATCGGTTTCTTCCGTGATCGTGTGGATGGGATAACGGCCTCTGTGGCGCTGTCCGCCAGGCGCTTTCGCAGGCTGTTTGCGTCATAGCCCTTGTCGGCCAGCAAGCGCTTCGGGGGTGGTAACAGGTCGAGCAGGTCGGACGCGGCGGAGATATCGGCACCGTTCCCCGGGCCGAGGATGAATGCCGTCGTCCGGCCGTAAACATCTGTCAGGGCGTGTATTTTTGTCGTCGGCCCGCCACGCGAGCGCCCGATGGCCTGAATTTTCGCCCCCCTTTTCCACCATGGGCCGAGCGATGTGCCCGCACGGCGGTGCTGTCGATGCTCAGTTCATCGGAGCAATCCGCCTGCGCCGACAGGGCGGTGAAGATCCGTGTCCAGAGCCCTTTGTAGCTCCAGCGGTTGAAACGGTTGTAGATCGTGGTGGCGGGACCGTAGACGGACGGACAATCCTGCCACCGGCAGCCGGAGCGCAGGACATGGATGATGCCGCTGATCACCCGCCGGTCGTCCACCCGCCGCGCGCCAGGTTGATTTGTTGGCAAAAGCGGTTCAATCGCCGCCCACGCCCGATCTGAAAGCCAATATTCTCCTGCCATCTCGCTGCTCCTGTTTCCTCGGAAACAGAGAATCAGAGGAATGACATAATTTCAACGACGTGATTGGGTTTTGACCCTAGTATATTTGGATTTCTTTAAAAGACTTCCGACTAGCTGGATCCATCTTTCGAAAATGGCGGCCTGTTCTTGGTGAACCTCAATTTGAAGATCTTTCATCCTGCCCATGACGCCATTCCTATATAATTCGCTACTCAACGCGCAAACCGGTCGGGCGAGTTTAGAGCAACGACATATCGCTACTTATACCAATCATCTTCGATTTCCTGCGGCAAGGATACCTCATGTCCGGTAACTTCCTTGTCCCCGACCGAATAGAACAGACTTAGCTCAAACGAGGTCTCAACTTCAGAGCTAACTGCCATGACGTGGTCATTCCAATCAGAGTCAACAACGGAGATGTCTGGTCCTTCATCAATCTCAAGGTCAAGATAGTAGGCATGCTTGTCAATGAAACCAAATACCTCGATCTCCACTGTGCCGTTCACACTGATAACGACTTCATCGTCCACCTTCTTGAGTTGAACATCGTCGACCTCGGATGCGCCCACTCCCGTTATGGACACATCGTTGCTGAATGGCACACCCTCGAAACCAAAGGCCGTGCGCTGCGGTAGGTCGTCGAGGAGATATTCGTCCACCATCCTTTGAAGGTCGTCGGCATTCAAGTCGGGAATCTCGTCAAGCGTGATGTCCTGAAGATTTGGCACCAGAAGCTTGTCAAATGCTGATTTTAGAGAGGTATAGAGCTTCGGCCTGAGCGCCTCTTCTTCGATTTGTTTGTCAAGGTCAGGGTGAAGAATGTCTTTGTCGTCGCCGCCTTTCGCCCCAAAGTCTTTAGTGTTGTTCGTTAGGAAGTAATTTGGCGGTGTCGTAGCTTTGCTTTCGATATGATCCCTGATGGTTTCCCAGACTAAGTAGTCTTTGTGACCTTCACCGCTTTCCTTGAACGGTTTTTCATTTTCGTATGATTTCTGCACCAAATCCTTCAATGAGATTTCGGGATAGGCAGGAACCAGGACGCCCTTGTCATCGATCAGCTCATACAGCCAGTCCTCATAGGCATCAATTTCGTCTGAAACTGAGATAGTCTGCGTTTCGAGATCAATGAGTCTGCCGAGTTCCTTTTGCGCGTTCTGAAATGCCTTGGCTTTCGCCTTTAATTTCTTGGGGAAGTTTCCCAACACCTCATCTATCACAATATCTGGGACAACGACCGTGACTTGAAGAATTGAGCAGGCCTTTAAGAACGCATGCGCTTGAGCCGAGCGAAAGAAGCTTTCGTTCATAAAGATATTCGTATCAATGTATATCGTTGTCATACAAACTCCACCCGTCCATGGGCTGCTATCGCTGAGCTGCTGTGTTTAAGGAACGTCTGAACAACGGCTTTGGCTGCGCCGATTTGTCAATCTGACGGGATCCCCAAGCGCAACACGGGTCTTTTTCGGCCGATTTTCCAAGTTCAGGGCCACCCGATCAGCAGTTCGGCAGATTTTGGGCGGACTCCGCCTCATGCCATCAGCTTTCGTCGGACCAGGAACAGATTGCCGAGAGCGAACAGCGTGAAGAGCTGCGCCCGGTTCTTCACGAGGCCGCGGTAGCGCGTCTTCAGGTAGCCGAACTGGCGCTTGATGACCCGGAACGGGTGCTCGACCCGGGCGCGCACCTTGGCGATGAGCCGGTTGATGTCCTCATCGACGGGATGGAGTGCACCGCCCTTGGGGGCCTTGCGCATGACGCCCCAGAACTTTCCGGGACCGGAAAACGCCGCCTCCCGCGTGGCGCTGACATAGCCCTTGTCCGCCCAGACCGATGTCTCCCGCCCGTGCAGGAGTTCGTCCCAGACCTGGCTGTCGTGCACCTTGGCCGTCGTGGTCTCGAGCCTGTGCACGACACCGCTGTCGGCATCCACGCCCACATGCGCCTTCATCCCGAAATACCACTCATTGCCCTTCTTCGTCGACGACATCTCGGGGTCGCGGGCCCTGGCTTCGTTCTTGGTCGAGGACGGCGCATCGATGATCGTCGCATCCACCAGCGTGCCCGAGCGCAGCGTGATCCCCTGGTCGGCGAGATGGCTGTTCACCCCGGCAAACAGCTGCTCCGTCAGCCGATGCTTCTCCAGCAGGTGGCGGAAGTTGAGGATAGTCGTCTCGTCCGGGATCCGGTCGTCGCCGAGTTCGATGCCCGCGAACCGCCGCATGGCGTCGCTGTCATACAGCATCTCCTCTGCCATCGGGTCGCTCAGCGCGTACCATTGCTGCAGGAAATACACCCGCAGCATCGTCTCCAGCGGCATCGGCGGCCGACCGCCCTTCGGCCCGGCCTTCGGATAGTAAGGCTCGATCAGAGCCAGGAGCCGGGGCCACGGCACCACTGCCTCCATCTCAGACAGAAATTTCTCACGCCGCGTCTGCTTCTTCTTCATCGCGTGGCGGAGGTCGGGAAAGGCGGGCTGCTTGGGCATCGGCGGACATCCTTCTTCGTCCCGCTCACTCTACCCGAAGCCGCTCCAAGTGCCAGGTTTTTCAGACTTTCCTTAACTCTTTCATCCTGCTGCGAACTTCTTCGCTCAGCAAATCGGGATTCACTGCGCGCAAATAGTTCAAAGCATTCGCCTCGTTGGCTTGGTAATCCAGCCTGCGGCGATAAAACGTCAGTCTGCCTTCCGCCTCTTGGATAATCTGACCCCATGTTTTTGCCCAAACCCTTATGGCTGGATTGCCGTATTCGATCAACAGGCCCGGTGGTCGATTAGGCTGCGTCGCATCCAACTTCGCTCCTTCAGAAAGCTCGTTTGATACCGCAAGGAAATCCCACTCCACATCCGAATCCTTGAACCTTGGATCAGCAGCTACGGCCTGCGCATAGCGCTTTATCTGAGAAATCACATCCTCGTTGACGGGCTGCGAAGGTCGCTTCAACTCAATAACAAGATGTTGTCGCTTTTCGTCGCTCGGTAAAGGTATCCGCTGCGACAACATTAGATCAACGATTCCGTTCTTCCCATCTGTGTCAAGAACCTTCTCGTCCACGTCAGGAGCGAGGTCATTCCGATCTTGCCCCAGCAACTTCAGATGCGATCTGAGTACCGAAGTCAGGTCCTCATCGTCGTTGACGAGATTGAACTGTTCCCCAAAAACCCATGTCTCCTGCGCAATAATTCGATGAAGCTGAGATCGTTCAAGCAACTGCCGCTTAGATTTCGGGTCAAGAACAAGGATCTGCAGCGCCTTGAGAAAATCCAGCCTGTTGGTCACTTCTTTCGCCGCTTCGATAATCGCAGACAGTGATGTCTTTCGTAACAGCCCCGCCATTTCTTCCTGTCGTTCAGGTGGCAGGTTGATCACTTCGGCCAGCAAACCGGGCAATGTGTCTGGCCCAGTCTCGACTGCCGCCTTTAGGAGCTGAAAAACCAGCTTTTGAGTCTTCTTTGGCGAGCTTTCGAATTCCGAGCTGTAATCGGACAGGTTGAGCGCCACGACATCGAAGACTTGTCGTTCATTCCTTTCAACTGGGTCCTCGGCGGGTCCCTGATAAGGATACAGCCCATCGTTTTGCCACTCTTCAATCTTAGCGCGTGAGCGGTGAGCCTCTCGCTCTCTGAAATGCGAACGCATCGCATCCTTGGCGGCATCAATCAATGCTTGCGACGAGGGATCAAGTTCGACTAGCCCTTCACGATTTTCATCGACTAAGGTCTGAAAGTGGTCAGCGGTTAAATACGCCGTAAAATTGAACCCTCGAGCTTTAATGCCTGGAGCCATCTCTTGAAAACTAAAGCGGCCGGGTAGACATAGCAAAAGCTTGCGATCAACGAACTTCCGCCACTCGACAATCTCAAGCGTTGCGTCATGCTCGGTGCCATCATCAAGAGTGACACTCAATGAAATGGGCGTGACCTGCCAGATTGCCTCAGCCGCATCAATCTTTTCGCCGTCATATATTATTTCGAAGCTAGGGTCTTCGTAGAGTTGAAGCGCAAACATATCTCGAACTTGATCAGCAAATCCGTGCTCCGCGCGAATCTCCCAGTCTTTTGCAATGTCGGTTATTTCGACGACACATCCGCGGCGCATGGCTTTGGTCGGGTCGCTGATCTCGAACTTTTTGAGATCGGAGAATGACCCACTGATAGAAAAATGCTGAGCATCGCAGTTAGATTGCCAAACAACAGTTTCACCGAGTGCAAAGGCTTTCATCCTACCTTGCCCTTTGAGGCCGTGAATCGCCCTTCCTGCGTCTGTTCTGCGCTGCTTCTGTTTCCAAGAGCCGCCCAAGTTGGCAAAAAACTCTTGCGCTTGATCAAACGGGATTCCGCTGCCGTTATCTTTGACCCTAATCAGGTCCAGTTTAACAAGGTTCCCTTCGCCAAATTCGACTTCGACCTTGGATGCATCTGCATCATAGGCATTCCATATTAGTTCAGAAATTGCATTTAGCGGTCTTGCTTTCGCCAATCGTTCAATGTGGTCTTTTTCAACGCCGACCTCGAAAACTTCCATATTGGACTCCCTGTGCCCGTCCTCAATCATGACGGTAACGTGTACCGGCCAATATCAACACGGCACCGCTAGGAGTTGAAGTGCCTAGGCTCACACGCGCCTCCTTTTTGAGTAAGACTTAAGATGTTCTCTAAATGTTCTACTTGCTTGAAGCCCGCACCTCAACGGTTGAGCACAAAATACCGTAGTATTTCATCCATCAACGCTTAGAACGTCTGCTTAGTCGCTGGCCGAATGCGCATCTCGCGACTGCAGAGAATGTCCGTAATCCGCCCTCCATTCGGGAAAAAACACCCGTCTCATGAACCACCAGACCGTCTCAGAGGCTTTGTTTCAAAGCTGTCTCCAACTCGTCCAAACCATCTACAGCGACCCGGACCTGCTCGCCATCCTCCTCGCTTTTTGAATCAGCCGACGGTGCCAACCCCACAAAATCCATATCCATCTGCCGCTGCGCCTCAGCAACCACCGCCTGCACCACGACCGCAGTCTTCTTCGGCGAGCCGTCGACTCGCGACGGTGGCTGTTCCGCCTCGCCTCGCACCTGATGCGCGCTTTCAGATATGGTTTCATCTTCTGCTCCCCCACCCGAACGCGGGAACAAAGGCATAGCCTGAACACTCAACGGCAAAGTCCCCTGCGCCCCCCCTCCCCCCGGATCCGGAAACGGCAACTCCCCTGACTGCGCATCATGGATCGCCTTGAACAGCCTGTCGTCAAAATACTGGATCCGCTTTGCCCGGATTGGCATTTGGGCGTCGACCACCATTACGATCTCATCGAGCGGTAGGCGGCGGGCTTCATCCTCGGGCAGGAGCGAGGTTTCTTCGGTGCGCACGGACTGGCTGCGCCCTTCAAAGGGGTTCTTGCCGATTGACCGCGATCGCGTGACCACGGTTTTCGTGGTCTTGCCGACCGCCTTGCTCAGCTCTTCGACTGTCTTCTCGTCGGAAGGCGTCAAGTAGAGCTTCACGCCGGCATTGCCCTGCAAAGCACGGCGGGTGTTCTCGCCGTAGATTTCATCGAGGGCGGGGATGGTTTGGGTGACCACGGCCAGGTGACCGCGATAGGTGCGCAGGGTTTCTATGCTCTCGACCACGATGGGCATTTTGCCGAGACGATTGAACTCGTCGAGCATGATCATCACGGGCCATGGCTCATCCGGTCCAGGATCCTTTTCCTGCATGGCGGAGAGGAGATCGGAGAAGAAGAGCCGGATCAGGGGTGCGAGGGGTTTCACCATCAGGGGCTGGACGACAAGATAGACCGAGAAGGGTGTCTTGCGGATCGTGCGGAAATCGAAATCCGAAACCGCCGTTGCCTCATCGATCGCAGGGTTCTGCCATTGATCAAGCCCCGAGGTCATCAGGAGCGAGACATAGGAGGTCAGCGTGTCGTTGTTCGTCGAGGCCAGCCGCGTAAATATCAACTTGGCGGCCCTGTTGTCCACCTCGTGGCCACGCGCGAAGTATTCCTTCTGCTTGTTCCCGCCCGAAGCGGCGATGCGGTAGATCTCGCCCAAGGTCGGGCGCTTGCGCTGGAAGGCCAAAAGCCCTGCCGCCACGAAGAGATCGATCCCGCCCTTGAGTAGCCCCTGAACCCGGTCGTTGTCACTTTGCAGGAACAGCGTGGCTAAGAGCTGCAATTCCATTTGCTGGCGCGCGGGATCTTCCAGCTCGAAGATGCGCAAGAGCGGGTTGTAGCGATGCGTGCGCTTGCCCTCCCAATCGGTCGGCGCGAAGCGATAAACCTTGTCGCCTTGGGCTGCGCGGTGCCGGGCCGTGGCCTCGAAACACTCGCCCTTCACATCGAGCGTCACGGCGGAGCCTTGCCAGGTCAGCAGGTTCGGAATGACAAAGCCCGTGGTCTTCCCGCGACCCGTGGGGGCCACGATCAGCGCATGCGGAAAGAGTTTCGAGCAGATGTAGTTGGAGCGGGAGCCCGGCGGCCCCAGTTTGCCGAGGATGAACCCGGTGCCGGGCACCCCGAAAAACCCATTGGCCTTCATCTCGCCGCGCTTCTGCCAATGGGTCTGACCGAAGCGCGTGAGCGCGGAACCGGACATGGCGATACTCACCATCAGCCCGGCCACGGCGCAACCGCCGATGATCAGGTTGATCAGCTGGAAGTCATCCGGGCGCCGATCCCGGATCGCGAGATAGTGTTGCGCGATATAGGCGAAGTCGATGTCCGCCCCGAAGCCAAGGTCTTTGAAGGTCAGTACTGCCGAAGCAATCGTATAGCCAATTGCGGCGGCGACCAATGTGACCAGCAGAACTCCGACGGCGATGCGCGCCTTGCCCATGGACCCGCTCAATGGACCTGCCCACGCTCGTTCTCACCGTCCACGTCAGCGGCACGGTGTTTCTCGTACTCGGTATCGGCGAGGTCATCGACCACCTGGCGCAGGGCCTCGGAATTGGCCGTCGCCGCATCGGATTGCAGATAGACCTTGGCGGCATAGAGCCGGTCGAGGCGGTCCTCGAGAACTTGACTCAGCGCGTCGGCGTCGCCGGTTGTGAGCCGGTCCAATTGCCTCTCGTCGAGGACCCGCGCGATCTCTCCCCGGAAGGCCTCACGATCAGCTTCCGTCTCGAACGGTCCGGTCAGCCCTCCTGCCCGCTCATGAGCAAGAACACGATCCAGTTCCGGCGTCTCGATCAGACGCGCGTCTCGTTCTACCCGACTTGCCTCTTTGACACGCGCATAGGTATCGCCCAGACCCTCGGCCAGTTGCTCGGGCATATCCGGATAGCGCGCTTGCAGGTCCCGCGTGACGGCCACGGAGATCGGCGTGGAGCTGTGGGCACCCATGCGCGCGGCCTCGACTTCCTGTGTGATGCGGGCGGCAAGATCACGATCGACGATCCGCGCCTGGCCTTCCTCATTCATGCGGATGACGTCGGTCGGGCTTTGCAGAAGCTCCGGGTGACCATTCAGATAGGCGCGCTGTTCGTCCTCGAGCCGCTCCACGGCGCGGGTTTCGATCACGGCCTCGTCGCGCTTTGCAAGTGGCGTCTCGAGCCGCACCGCATCAGCGGTTTCTTCGATACGATCATCAGTGAGATGCGCGCGGACTTCACGGGCCTCCTCGATCACCCCATCGCGGCGCAGCACCTTCTCGCGCTCCAGAAGCGTGCCAAGTTCCACATGCACATCGTTGAGGATATCCCGCGCCTGTTCCAGATCGGCACGGCGCTCGAGGTTGAGATCGCGCGCCTCTGCTACCTTGGAGAGATCATCGGCGATCCATTGATGCTCGAGTGCTGCGGTCGAGGCCCCCGCTTCCATGCGGGCAACAACTTCTGTTGTGCTGATCCCGGTGCCGCGCAGGGCGGCATCGATGCGGGAACGCAGACGAGGCTCGGACACGCGCTCCAGCTGGCTCTGCTGGATGTTGGCCTCGGAATAGACCCCACCCTCTGACGGAGCGTCCGACAGCGTGCTCGAGCGCAGGCCCAAAGGCTGCATATGCTGCACCTTCGTCTGGATGGCGTTGAGGCTTTTTTCCAGCGCGGGCCGTTCCGCATCAGGCTTCTCGGCGATCATGCCCTGCACCCGGGCGAGCTTCTCCGCATAGAGGCTTCTCAGATCCTCGAAGCTTTTGTCCTCGGCCATGTAAATGTCTCCTGCGCTTTCCACCTGCCCGCCATGCGCCAGCACCTCGCCCGCGCGGAAAAGTGCCGTGGCGATATCTTCCCGAGCCTCCCGGGAGGCCTCAGCAGCGAGCGAGTGGTAGATGGTTTTCGTATTGGCGATTTCCGCCAGTGTCCGGGTCAAGTCGGACCCCACGCGTTCCCGCATAGCGGGCGCCCTGCCCTCGTCCTTTGCGGCATAGACCTCGCGAGTTCGGGGCGGGTAATGCACAACCCCGCGATCCACTCGCCGGGTGGCTTCCAGGCGCACGCCGTACTTCTCCGCCTCCTCGACCATGGCGAGGCGGAAGTCGTCATAGTTGAAGCGGTGGTTGCGCCCGAGGAAGAAGAACTCGCCCTCCTGCGACCGGCGGTTCAACACCAGATGCGCATGGGGGTGATCCCGATCCTCATGCACCGCGATGATGTAATCGAAATGCCCCTCATCGGTCTGGAAGAACCGCTCCGCCACATCCGTTGCGATGTCTCGCACATCCTCGCCCCGCGTGCCGATCGGGAAGGACATGAGCATATGGGTGGTCTGGCCAAGCTTGGGTTTGAAGCCGCCCTGCCACCGCTTGGCGAAGCGCTCGGTGAGGTCCTTGATCTCACGCGCCTCGAGCTTCGACTTGCCATCCAGAAACCCGCTACTGTCGACGATATGGGTGGACTTGGTTGTGAGGTAATCGAGCTGGTTCATCAGCTGCGATTTCGTGTGCGTGCCTCCGCCCCGGATCGCCTTGAAGACCGCCGGCCGGTGCCCTGCTGCCGCGCGCGTCAGCTGCTTCTGCTTAGCCACGTGCAGGCCCTGCATCGAGCCCCGGATCCGGCTCCAGCCATCCCGGAACACCTCCCCGGTAACAGCGTCGACAGCATCATTCAGCCGCATGGGCAAACTCCCTCAGCGCGGCCGTGGCCTCGAGCTGCATGGCGTCACGACGGCGGCGTAGAAGCAGGTCGATCTCGTCGGCAGAATCCAGGATGAACCGCGCCAGCCCGCGCATCTGCGCGAGGCGCAATTCGGAGAATGCCACGCCCGCCCCCTGCCCCTGTCTGTTGGCTTGTGTCATCTGCTTGGCGATCTGCGCGACACCGTTGCCGACCTCATGCAGCGAGGCCCGGTAGCGGGCCATCTCCGCTGCCATCTGCGCGTCCGGAACGAAGACCCCACCCGCCGCCTGGATAAGCCGCCGCAGCCCCTCAGCACGGCTCTCGATCCCGGCCACCGCCAGCACCTCATCAAGGGCTGCGAGCTCCTCGACCGTCACCTTCAGGCTGATGGCTGCCACCGGAATGGCGGCATCTACCTGGCGTTCGGCATCGGCTTTCAGGACGTAGCGCACCGCCCGCGATGTGACCCCGAAACGCTCTGCCAGATCAGTCGTCGAGACACCCTCCGCCGCCTCGCGGACGATCTGCATCTTCTCGGTCTCGGTTAGGCGCTTCGCTCGGGACATGCGGAAGAAAGACCCCCTATTTCCTGCCAACTTCATACAAGGCTGCCCCACCATACGATACTATACCAGGCTGTCAATACTATACTTCCGTCACTTCTGGTCTCGGCAGCCTTGTATTCCGCTTCACGCCGAGCACCAAAGGTGCGAGGCCCTGCCTCCCTCACCATCAAGAACCCCACCTGTCCAATGGGTCCCCTTCTCCAGCCCCGCCCGAGGGTCTGGCCGAACACGCATGTGTTCGGACGGAAACGCGGGCAGGCGCAAACCCCACCGACAGGGCTGACAGACAGGGTCAAGGGAGGCCAGATTTGGCTTGGCCAAATCTCTGCCGCAAAAACCGCCAGGCCCGGCCTGGTTGTTTTTGGGGATGGCCCCCTTGAGGCTGGCTGGACGGTCTGTCGCAGCCTGATCATTCCGGGCAGTGTTCGTCCTTTGAGCGCGCAGCGACCGGCACCAAGGGGAGGGCGCTGTCGACGATCTGACCGCCGGTGACGGCGTCCCTGGAACAGGGACAGGGCCGCGCTGCACGCGGCCCATCCTCGTCAGAGGATTTATTCCTGCGGTTCCTTCGAACTCGGCGGGAACATCACCAGCTCCGAAACCGCGACCGGGAAGTCGAGCTTGAGGCTGAAGAACTCCGAGCCGTCCCCGTTGCGGGTGTTGCGGAACATGGCACCCACGCGTTGGAAGCGGGTGCGTTCCTGGCCGTCATTGTCGGTGAACTTGACGGGGACGGTGGCGACGTAGTGGTTGGTCATTTGGGTCTCTCCTTGTTGCGATGGGGATCACCCGGCACGGGGGCAAGAGGCCCGGTCGCAAGCGCAAATGCGGAGGGTCCGCGCCAAAGGCGTGGAAGCCGTATTTGTGCTTGCCGGAGCGAAGCGGAGGGGACGGTCGGGCCGACCCCGTGCGATCCACATCAATGAGCAAAAAGGAGAGGCCCAAATTTGCGCCGCCACTTTGAAGTCGCGATCGAACCCATCGATCCCGATCTGAGGTGGCTTCGTTCGTTCTGGTCCAACGCATCTGGATAATGATCCGTCACGCTCACCACACGGCAGGTCAGCGTTCCGCCGCGAGCGAAGATCCGTCGTCTGTGTCGGATGGGCGCCCCTGCTATCGGCACCAGGGTTGAGGGCGTGGGGGACAGCTGGTGCGGCCACATCGGTATGGCACGGCCAAACCTTCAGCAATGAGCGTACTGCCCACGTCCCGGCCGTCAACGAACAACGAGCCACAGAACCGCCCGAAATTGCATTGATCCGTGCCTTCAGTCCCGGGCCGACAGGAACAGGCCACGCGCTCAAATTCAATTGACGCCGCACCCCGCACCAATTGACCAAGACGCGCTGTTGCGCGTTCCCCGACCTGCCGCTCCGCAGTGCAGGACGGTCTCCATGTCTCAGGCGCGTTAAACCCGACGAGACGTACGTTCGCTGTCATGCCTCGAATATCAATCGTATCACCATCAATGATCCGTATATCGCTGGCTCGAAGCGACCGGTTCTGCGAGGCGGGTCGCTCTGCAGTTGGCGTGACCGGCGACAGGAAACTGGAAGACATCCAGCCCGTTCCCAAGTTAGACCGAATCTGGGTCCACTGCCCTTCATCGCGAAGCTTTTCGACGCGAGTCCCTTCGCTCAAGACGCCCATCACAGCGTTCGAGGTAGACGGTCCGGCACGTTGGTTGACACGTGTCCCTGTCACATAGACGTAAGCGGTGTTTGCCGTTTGCGATGTGGGTATCGATGATGGACTGTAGGGTGTGGATCGTGAATTTGAAGACTCAAACAATGATCCAACCAACGCGAAAAACGCGACAGCAATAACCAACGGCACCATGATTTGGCGTTGAGCCTTGCGCACGGCACGCCGAGGTGCGGTGATCGCGCGGGTCAAGGAGATCGGACGGGGTCTCGCCTGTACGGCTCTGGAGCTGCGCTTTGGTGCTGGTTGAGGAGTGCCGTCGTCGGCAGCTGACCTTGTCTGGGCTGGTTTTTCCCGTTCCAGTTTCAGGACTTTGTGCAGGCTGGCATACTGAGCTTTGCTCAGGCGCGTCTCCGTCCCATACCGCTGAAACCGTTCAGCCATGTTTGTGAGAAAAGACACTTCCCAATTGCTTGCCTGCCCAGACCGCAAACGCGCATCAATGCGCGATTGAATCTCTTTGGTGCGTTCCGGAGAAAAAGGCATCGAGGAAAAACCTGGGCGGGTGTTGAGCTGCGCAACAAATGTCTTCTGCCGCACGGCCATATTAAGCTGTGATTGCATCGAGATACCATCCAGTCATTCCCAAAAACCAGATTGGCCAGATTGCAATCACCAAGACTTTCGATGCCCATTGCTGGAGTTCACTGCGATACCCCTGAGGTTCGCGCACCTCTGAGAAACGAAGAAAGGGCCGCCCTTAGGCGACCCTATCAATTACATCTCCGCGGTCTTCTTCGCCGGATCAGTGACCCGCATTACCGTCAGACCTTTCGCTTCCGCTTTCTGCCCGAGGTTCAGCGCCACGCCATTGCCGCCGAAGAGAACAACCCCCGTCGCCGCAAACTTGTCGTCCAGCATCTCGTCATTGCACTTGAACGGTGCCGCCCGCCCATGCGCGGACCAGCGCGGATCGAACCGCGCCTGCGCGACCCCGCGCGCCCGGGCCCACCGGGCCGCGATCATCTCGGCCCCGTGCTTGCCACCCTTGTGGCAGAGGAAGATCTCCTGATTGCGGTTTTGTTTGATCCGCTCCCGAACCTTGTCGAGCGTATTGAAGATCACATCGATATCGGTCCAGTCGGTTGCGCCAGAGACAATCAGCGGCACGCCTTCGACCTTGGACTTCGCGGCCGTCTCGCGATCATGCTGCTCCAGAAGCTGCCGGGCCTCGAAGACGGCCCCGGTCTCCTGCGCCCGACCACTGGCGCGTGACCCTGCCGCCGGGATGAAGGCATGTCCCGTCTCGATCTCGTAGCATTCCGCCGCCGCCTCGCTCATCACCTCGATGGCGCCTACGATCTCGCGCAGCTGCAGAAAGCGCGCCTGCGCCTCTTCGAGCGCCGTCTCGGCGATCTCCGATCCATCGTGGGATTTCGCCAGGGCACCGATCTTGTCGGCGGTGCGATCCACTTCCTTGCCGAGCGCCACCTTGCGTCGCTGCAGGATCGTCGCGAACCCATGGGCGAGCGGTTCGATTTCCGCCTCGAGGCCGGTGCTGCGCAACTGACCGAGCAGGGTCTCGAAGCTCTCGCGGACGATGTTGTCCTTCAGGATGTGATCTTCGGGGATCGGCAGATGGGCGTCCTTCTCGGTCAGCCCGAAAAGCTCGATGGTCTCGTAGGTGTTCGCTTGATCGTAAGCCATGTTCATTCTCCAGATATTGGGTTCGACCACCACGTGAGTGTGGTGGCATGGCCGAATGTCTGGTTTCCGAATCTGCCCGGGTCAGGGACGGCGCAGCCGCCGGCTTGCCGGGCGCAAAAGTTTTCCGCGCGCAGCACCCGATACATGCGCGCGCTCACATACGGGACCGCCCCGCGCCATAGGCCCCGCCCTCGCCGAAAAGTTTTGCGATCCTTGACGCGGGCTGATTTGGGGGCCATCCGGAGGATATGCTTCCACGCTCATGTGTGTGTGTTTTGACGGTAGGTTTGCCCGACCCGAGCAGGCAAAGGGCGCGAGCGGACGCGGAAGCCGGATGAAGCGGCGGGATCGTTTTGCCAAGCAAAACAGACCATAGCGCAATCCGGCGGAGCGGCCGGGGAGCGCAGTGCTCGCGAGGCGGGCAAACCGGGATGCTGGCGCAACGCCGCGGTGAGGCCGAATGGCCGAATGCGCGACGGACCGAAGGGCCGTTCTCGCCTGCGACACGCGAAGCCGAGCAGGGGAGGCCGTGAGGCTAGATCAAAGAAAAACTTGGCAACATTTGTCTTTCACCAGAGTGTGAGAACATATTAGTATCGCGCGAGGCGCCGATTGATTTCCCTTATGGGAAGTCTGCATCTCGGATGATCACGAACCGCTTCGAGACCCGACTTGAGGAGGGCGGTCGAACAAACCTCGTGATGCTCCATCTCATCGAAGACCCACAAGACGCCATGCATCGCGATTTCTTGGCGCTCTGCCTCAACCCTGAGCGCACCGTCTCCGGTAAGGAGAACCCAACCCCTTTCAGCCGCGAGGCAAAATGCAAAGACATCTGGCGTCGATAACATAGCTTTCGCCCGCTTCAGCTCTGTCGCGCGTGTGGTTTCTTCTGGCGTAAGCTCTTCCACTCTCAGTCCCAGATCGATCAGATCAGGGCCCAACCAGTCGAGGAGTTCCGCTTCATAAAGAATATCTGGAACAACAAAATCATAGGGGAGGTCAAAGAGCCTCGCAGTCAGCGAGGCTCTCTCGATGTCGATCAGGACGGAGGTATCAGAAACAAGAACTTGCACATGGGCACTATGCCATGTGGTCCAAACGTTCTTCCAGTTCTTTTACTCGTATTTCGAGAAGCTCAGCTGCGCGAGACAACCCAATCAACCCCTCGGAGAGGGCACGAAAACACAACCTCTGAAAGCGGTCCGGTTCTTCTCGCTCCCAAGGAATTGAATTTGGCTCCTCGAACGGCTCATCCCGCCAACCTCGTTGCTTATAGACCTTGAACAGGCGCGCAAAGGTTGGTTGATTGATAATCTCCAAATCCTTGCATCGATACGTCAGCGCTTGAATGCTGACGCCAAACCGATCCTTCAGACTAATGAGCTCACCAATGCTTATGTCCGTTCTGCGGGCACCAATCTCCTGCCGTAGCACTTCTGCCGGAACGAGGAATGCACCAGCAAATCGATTTGCGGCGCGTTCTGAATCGCACCCTTCGGCGACTTTAAGAACCATGTGGCCCAATTCGTGAGCTAAACTGAAGCGCTTCCGCTCAGACCAAGTCTTCTTCTTGATCATGATAACACGGGCGGAGTGATGCTCTTTTCGACGCACTTTCGCCGCAAGCCCGTCAATCCGATCAACATCCAAAGACAGCACTTTAATCCCGTGCTCCTCGAGGAGTTCGGCAAGCATTGGAATCGGGTCATGACCCAACTGCCAAGAAGCACGCATGTTGCGAGCCGCGTCCTCGGCATCACGAACATCGGCCACCCAATAGGGTGCTTCGTGCGGGGCATCCCATTCCTGGCTCGAAAGATTCAGCAAGCTTTCGATAGCTAGGTACTTTTCAACCATATTGAGCGTCTTGGCTTCGATCGTCGCGATCTCCTTGGCTGAAGAGCTGGCTGACTTGCGAAACTCAACGCCCTCCAACTCAAGCTCATCATCGCTGAGCAGGAAATCCACAGAGACGCCCAGTGCTCGGGCAAGACTTAGCAACACGCCCGATCCGGGCATGTCTTCATTGCGCTCGTACTTGCCTATGGCTTGAGCGGACACCTTGTTCTCCATGGCATCGGAAAGTGCACGTAGCGAGAGGCCAGATGCCGCCCGGGCTCCTTTGAGTCTCTTGCCAATCATAACGTCCTCCCAGTGGATGGTTTACATTTCACCCATATGATTGATATCTTGTAAACTACAACACTTGAAAGCGCGGCAGATTGTCCCTAAATTGTAACACGAGGCCAAAGGAAAGGCAAATTTGTAAACCGCCAAATCGCCCCAAGAGGCGCTAAACAGGCAAAGAAACGAGGAAGCAGCCATGAACATACCGTTTGCGGGCGACCTGTCGTCAAGGTTTCAGAGCATCGTGGGACTGCCTGATGGTGGGCTGGCTGAGCCAACCCTCGAAAAGCGAGGTGCATCATGAGACGTATCCTATGCATCGATGGTGGCGGCATCAAAGGCACCCAACCGGCGGCCTTTCTGGCGGGTTTGGAAGAAGACCTTGATGAACCGATTGGCCGCTACTTTGACCTGATTGCGGGAACGTCAACCGGGGGTATTCTCGCGATCGGCCTAGCCCTCGGCATCCGGGCCAAGACCCTCCTCGAACTCTACGAAAATCGCGGGCCGACGATCTTCGGGCAAGCGGGAGACAAGAGCTGGCTCGGGCAAAAGGCCCGGGATGCGCGTGCGGCCTTCCGTCACTTGGCCAAGCCGAAGCACGAGGCATCGACGCTTCGGGACGAGCTCCACGCCGTCCTTGGCGACAAGCTCATCGGCGAAGCGGAGACCCGGTTGCTGATCCCGGCCTGGGATGCCGATCAGCGCAGCGTCTACATCTACAAGACGTCGCATCATCCACGGCTTGCCAAGGATTACCGGAAGCCTGCCCTTGACGCGGCGATGGCGACGTCTGCCGCTCCGACCTATTTCGCGCGCCACAAGACGGTGGATGATGTCGGGCTTCTCGATGGCGGCACCTGGTGCAATAATCCGGTGGGCGTCGCGACCGTCGAAGCGATCTCGATGCTTGGCTGGTCTCCGCAGGACCTGCACATCCTGAGCCTCGGCTGTGTCGACGAGGTCTACATGCTTCCTGAATCCCCCGGCAAGGCCGGTCTCGGATTGAAGGCCCTCAGCCTTCTCATGGACGGGCAATCCCGCGGTGCGCTCGGCATTGCCCGTCATCTGACAGGCGATCCGCACGACCGGATGGCTGTTCACCGGTATTCGCCGAGCGTGCCGCAGGGTTTCTTTTCCCTCGACGACACCACCAAGATCCAGAGGCTCAAGGGGCTTGGCGCCTCGAGCGCCCGGCACGCGAGCCCCACCCTGACCCCCATCTTCTTCCAGCAACCTGCCGAGCCGTTCGTGCCCGTGCATCAACTCGAACGGAACGCAGCATGAACCAGATCTTCTCGTACCCCCTCACCGATACCGCCATTCAGCGGCGGGCGCAGGTCTTCACGATCCTCGAAGAAATCTGCCAGGAGCTGGAATGGACCCAGACCCAGTTCGAAAAGGCCCGTACCAGCTACGAGGCCGTCGCAGACTGGTTGGCCGGATCGAGCGACCCGATGCTTGCTTCCCTCCATGTCTATCTGCACGGCTCTGGCGCACTCGGCACCTCGATCAAACCGATCGGACGCGACGAGTTCGATGTCGACCTGATCAGCTTCATCCTTGGCCTCGGCCCGGAGATCGCACCGGCACGCCTGAAGGCTGCGATCGGCGAGCGCCTGCGCGAACACGCCTACTATGCGTCTATTCTGGAAGAAAAGAAGCGCTGCTGGCGCCTGAACTACGCCGGTGACTTCCACCTCGACATCTCCCCGACCATTTCCAATCCCAACTGCATGAACGGCGGTGAGCTGGTGCCCGATCGCAAGCTACGGGACTGGCACGCGACGAATCCTCGGGCCTATCGGGCCCTTTTCGACGAACGGGCGGCCCTGGTCCCGAGGATGACGCAGTCAATCATCGCGGCACAGCGCGATGCGGCGACGACAGAGCCTTTCCCGGTGCGCCAGTCCGTCAAGGGTATACTGAGGCGGACAGTGCAACTCCTGAAGCGTCACCGGGATCTGGAATTCCTCCATGTTCAGGAAGAGATCGCGCCGATCTCGATCATCATCACGACCTTGGCCATGCAATCCTATGAGATGTGCGTAAGGCGCCACGTTTTCGCGGACGAACTCCAGGTGCTGATCGACACGATCCGCCTGATGCCGATCTTCATCGAGCGGCCTCTCGTCAATGGCCGCCAGATCTACGCGGTCTGGAACGAGACTACTCAGGGCGAGAATTTTGCCGAGCGGTGGAATGATGAACCGGCAAGGGTCGAGGCCTTCTACAAATGGCACGGCAAGGCGCTTGCCGACTTTGAAGCGCTGCGGGACCTCGTCGGTCTCGACGCGATTGTCGGGTCCATGAAGGACAGCCTGGGTGACAAACTTGTTGCCCGAACCATGAACCGGCGGATGGACGCGCTGAACGAGGGGCGGAAGACGGGTGCTCTCATGCTTGGTGCGGGTGTTGGCCTAACGACCCAGAAATCGGCCGCTTCGACTCCCGTTCCCAGGAACGAGTTTTTCGGGGACTAGGCACGATGGCGGGATCGACTACGAGAAACCGGCTGTCACTGCCCCAGCATTACCTGTTCCTTCAGAGGTCCAAGACGATCGCTGGTGAGGGGGTGCTCGGTCCGCGCCGGTTGGAATGGCATTTTCGGGCACAACCCACGCCGCTTTCCCGGTCGTATCAGGTCACCCTTGTCCTGGAGAGGGACGGAACGCCGGATGTTCGGGTCGTAGACCCTGATTTGAGGTTGCTCGCCGGTGGGCGAGACCTGCCGCATATCTACCATGACCCGGATCGTCTCTGTCTGTATCTGCCCGGAACCGGACAATGGGACGCCAGCAAGCGTTTGGACCTCACCATTATCCCCTGGACCCACCTCTGGCTGATCTATTTCGAGGAGTGGCTCGTGTCGGACGACTGGAAGGGCGGGGGAAAACACCCCGGGGAGGATGACCCAGACGAGGGCAACCGCGCGTTACGCCGCAGCCTTCAACGACAACGCTAAAATCCGCTGTTATCCTCATTGTATGATTTGAACCAGGTTGGAACTAAGTGACTGTGGCGGATGGTCGTTTTAGACGGGAAGCAACGGTGGTGATTGAGTAAGCGTCCGGTCTGACCGCCCTATAGAGCGGTTTTCCATGGCAGAAGATCGTCGACACGATTGATCTTGTAGTCTGGAATGCATGCCAGCGTGTCGGCTAGCCATGCTTGAGGATCGACACCATTCAGCTTGGCGGTTTCGATCAAGGTGTAGGCGATAGCGGCGGCGCGACCGCCGGTCTGTGATCCAACGAACAGGTAATTTTTGCGCCCGATTGCAACCGAGCGCATCGCCCGTTCGGCGGTGTTGTTGTCCAGCTCCAAGATGCCGTGGTCGAGGTAGGGACGCAGCCGCGCCATGCGGGTCAGGGCATAGCGGATTGCACCTGCCAGCGGCGATTTGCCCGAGATGCTGGGAAGTTGGGCATGCAGCCAAACCTCCAGATCATCAAAGATCGGCTTTGCCTGCGCTTGTCTGATCTCGATACGCCGATCTGGTGGCGATCCGCGCGCTTCCTTCTCAACAGCGTAGAGCTGCGCGATGCGCCCGATGGCCTCGTCCGCGATGGCCGAACCTTGGGCACGGTGGATGTCGACAAACTTGCGCCTGACATGGGCCATGCAGGCGACCTCTCGGATGTCGCCAGAACGATAGAGGTCTTCGAACCCGGCATAGCCGTCGGCGTGCATCCATCCTTGATACTTCGCGAGATGGTCCTTGGGATGCTGTCCTTTGCGATCTGGCGAGAACTGATACCAACTGGCCGGTGGGACGTCGCTGCCCCAAGGACGTTCATCCCGGCCATAGGCCCAGAGCCGCGCTGTTGCCGTCTTGCCTGTGCCGGGGGCCAGCATCTTAACGGGCGTGTCGTCAGCAAAGATCGCTTGCCCCGCGAGAACATGGCGGCCAATGGCATCTGCCAGCGGTTCCAAAAGCGCGGTAGATTTGCCCACCCAATCGGCCAGCGTGGAACGGTCAATGTCGATCCCGTCGCGCTCGAAGATGCCGCTTTGCCGATACAGCGGAAGATGGTCTGCGTATTTGTTGACCAGAACATGGGCAAGAAGGCCTGGACCGGGACGGCCTCGTTCAATCGGGCGCGACGGCAATGCGGCTTGTGTGAACGCCTCACAGCCCGAACAGGCAAAGCGCGGTCGCACAATGCGGTTCACGATGAACCGGCCCGGAACATATTCCAGTTCTTCGGTCACATCCTCGCCAAGACGCCGCAGGCCGCCGCCGCACTGGGCGCAATCATCGTCGCCGGTGGTCAGTTCAACTTCCATGCGCGGGATATGATCGGGGATCGGGCGGCGCTTGGGTTTATCTTTTGGTTCTTCGTCGGGAAGACGCAGCTTTGCCGTCATCTTGGCAACAGCGATCTCGCTTGTTTCCAGCGCCAGTTGAAGCTGTTCGATGCTCTCAGATGACGATCCGAACCTGTGATGGCGTTGACCGGCCAGTTGATGGCGGAGCTTCTCAATCAGAACAGCCTGAGACCTCACTTCAGCTAGCAAAAGTGCCGTGAACTGTCTCAGTTCATCAGGGTCTTTCGGCAGGGTTTTGTTGATGTTCAGCATGGTCAAATCATAGCAAAACAGCGGCCCGACGGGAATCCCGCACGTGCGTCTATTGCTGATTTATCCCGCCTTAAGTGGCGTCCAGCTGCGTTGCGGCAGACGCCAATCGATCCCTTCAAGCAACATCGCCAACTGGGCTGCGGTCAGGGCGATCTTGCCCTCCTTGGCTGATGGCCAGACAAATCGGCCCTTCTCTAGTCGCTTGCTGAACAGGCATGCACCTTGTCCATCCCACCAGATGATCTTGATCAGATCACCGCGACGCCCGCGAAAGACGAAGAGATGCCCTGCGAACGGGTCCTGCTTCAGCGTCTGCTCGGCTTGAGCTGCCAGCGTTGTGAACCCGCGCCGCATATCGGTCACGCCAGCGGCCAGCCAGACACGCGTGTTCGCTGGAACAGGGATCATGCTGACAAGCCCCGGATCAGCCGGGCCAGTGCCTCGGGATCGTAGCCGCCGATGATCCGCAGGCGATGACCCCCCGCGATATCAATCTCAATCACGCTTTGTGCGGACTTGGCGTCAGTCGTTGGGGCCATGTCGTTGGTCTGAGGCCGGTCCACAATCTCGACCGGGAGAAAGCATGGCGTCTCAGCAACCTGCTCTTCAACGATCTCCCGATCCGGCGCAAACTTGGGATCACGCAGCCATTTGTGGATCAGATTGGTGTTCATCGCGTACCGTCGGGCAACTTGCGCGACCGAAACACCCGGTGCACATGTTTGCGCGCAGATCGACACCTTCTCTTCATCCGACCAGAACCGCTTCTTCTGACCCTTCTTACCCGCCATATCTGCCCTCAAGATGTCCACTATCAATGGTGGACACTATCAACACACTCTATGGCGCGTCAGAGCAGCGAGGCCGGACGCTTACGTGATTGATCCTGAGAAGCACATTAGGTCGGTTCGGAATTCAGCAAACTCAAGGGCGTATCTTAACCCTACCAGTACAGAAAAAGGGGAACCGTGATCCCACGGTTCCCCTTTCGGTGCGGATCATTTCCTCTCGCGCGTTAATCACGCGACGAGCGACAGCCCCGCGCCTGCGTCCTGCGGCTGCTCACCGCTGTCGATGAACGGGATGATCGAGAAGGTCTGCCCGCCGCGCTGTTCTTCGCTCTGCACGGCGTTGACGCGCAGGTCGCCATCGGGCGTGTTGACCAACAGCGACAGGTAGTCATTGCCCGTGCGGCTGCTCTTGGCCATCCAAGCAGACCCGACGCGGATCGGCTTGCCGCGAGGCGAGCTGACCTCGATCCGGTAGTCGGGATGGGTGTCCTCGGATTTGTAGTCGTTTTCGATCAGCATGAAGTCGAGGTCGAACATCATGTTGGCGATGTAGCCGGCAAAGGCGTTGTCTGCGTCCATCGCGGTCAGCTCGCCCGAGATCGAGCCGGATTTCATCAGGCTGTTGGAGACCATCGGGATGATCTCGAACTCGCCGCTCTTGGCTGCGCGCGCTTCTTTCGTCTGCACGGCGTTGACGCGGAACGGGCCGAGACCGACATCGATCTGCATCGAGATGTAGGGATTGCCGCTTGTATTGCCGGTCTCGTTCCATGCGGTTCCGATGCGCACCTTGCGGCCAGACTTGTTGACCGCGGTCACGTCGTAATCCGGGCTGCGCTCGGACATCTTCGGGCGCGTTTCAAGCTGGATGGCGATATCAAAACGCGTCGAGTGGATCATGCCGGAGTACTGAACGGCTGCGGTCTCGGCATTGCGGGTGAGGGTTCCTGCGAACATGGGATGGTTCCTTTTGGATTGGCCGGTGCCTGACGTCCTTGCCAGCGCAACCGGGATTGCTTTTTCGACCCCTCCTGGGATCACAAACCAGAAAGCTCGCTTTCCTTTCTTCCCAACCTTCAGTTCAGCGCTGGCGCCTGAGAGACTGTGCCACCTTCCCGCCGGGTACGACGCCCCTCCCCTGCCCGTCTGGACTCGGATGGCTGTCCTGGCTCTTCTCGTCGCCCTCCTCCGATTCCGCGTTGAAGAACTCTGCCTCATCCCCGTTCAGCCGCTGCCCGCTCCAGTCGATCAGCCCGATGGTGCTACCGTTCGGCTCAAACGTAATCAGGTATTGGCCGAGGCTGTCCTTGTGCACGCGGTAGCCGGTGTTGGCCCAATGCACGGTCTGACCTGCATCGATGGCGGCTTTGATCTCTTCGAGTGTCATGATCGCCTCCTTGCCTATTCAGCCGCCACTGAAGTTACGTCCCGCGTGGCGTCTGGCCCGGTTCCAACAATCCGGGAGAGAATGCCCAATGTGTCGACACCGTCCCCATGCGGCAGGAACACACGAAGCTGGAAGGCGATGATCTCCGTGAAACACCCCATGGCCTTGAGACCCTCGATCATGCCCTTGTCCGCACCGCACAGCTCGAGGCGCACCTCGCCTGCCACCCGGCGGCGGGTCAGGGTCAGGCCGTGGCCCAGATCGACCTGGGCAGTGGTGCCTAGGGCGGCGGTCAGCATTTCTTCTGGGGTTTGTGGGTTGGAAACGAGGAAGCGTGCGCGCAGCGCCGCCGCGCCTTCCTCGCTCAGTGTGCGGCCGATCATGCTGGTTCCGCCGTCGGGCGTAACCCGGTAGATGCGTTCATTTGTGGTCGGAATGTCCTTCCAAATCGGCAGCAACAGCCCGGTCAGCAGGTAGAGCTTGGTCGTGGTGGTTTTTGGCAGGGACGCAGCCTCGGCATCCCAAAGCCCTGCAAACTCGGGCCTTCCGATGTCTTCCCAGGCGGAGGACTCGAATCGCGCCTCTTCGAGATAGCTCGACCCATTGGGCCGCACCGCCTTGCGCATCAGCGTGACAATGTCCTCGTCATACATTTGCATGGGGCGCGCCGAGATGAGCGCCGCGCGACCGGAGGCGAGATTAACCATCGGCAGCTTGTCCGAATTTCGCGATATGGCCTCTTCCGCGCCCAGCACATACACTGGGTCCGTCACCTCGAGCCCGATGATCCGCGTCACGGCACCGGATTTCGGGCAGGTCCAGAGATCCTCTGTGGAGACCTGCTCGATCTTTTCGCCACGCAGGGTTTCGACGCCGAGATCAAGCGTGCCCGCCGCGCGCGCCCGTTCGGTCTGATCGGCAATTCGGCGCATGAACTCGGCAAAGAGCGCGTTCTGCATGTGGATGGGAAGGGCAAGCACCCGGTTGAGAAACCGCTGGATCGGGGGAAGCTCCTCAAGGAGCACCCCGTCCTTGTCGATCAGCCGCAGGGCTGTCCAGTCGGTGAAGTTCTCGTAGCTCATCGCCTCGGCCCGCCCGGCGGCAAGATCGGCGTAGTAGCCGCGCAGCGCCGCCCGCGCGATCGGGCTTTCCAGATTGTCTTCCTCGCGGAACATGCCTTGCGAGCCGGTTTCCCGCTGGCCCTTGGTCAAGGCCCCCAGCTGGTCGAGGCGTTTGGCTATCGTCGACGTGAAGCGCTTTTCGCCATGCACATTTGAGGTGCAGACCCGGAAGAAGGGCGCGCTGACCTGCGCCGAGCGATGCGTGCGTCCAAGTCCCTGGATGGCGGCATCGGCGCGCCAGCCGGGCTCCAGAAGATAGTGCCGCCGCCGCTTCTGGTTCTTCGCCGTTTGTGCCGCATGATAGGAGCGCCCCGTCCCGCCCGCGTCAGAAAAGATCAGGATATCCTTCTCGCCATCCATGAAGGCTTGGGTCTCCGACGAATTGCTGCTGGCGGCGCGCTTCTCGATGAAGAGATGACCGTCCTCGGCCTTCAGTGGCCGGATCGATCGGCCCGTGACTTCCGCGACCGCCTCGTCGCCAAGGGCCCAGAGGATCTGATCCAGCGCCGAAGGGATTGGGGCCAGCGTCATCAACTCCATCATGGCCGCGTCACGCAAAGCGAGCGCCTCGCGCGAGACGACCAGTGCGCCGGTCTCGTCGCGCAAGGGTTCCGCAACCATGTTGCCGTCGATCTCGACCAGCTTTTGCGCATGTATCGGGAAGGCGTGCTCAAGATAACCCAGCACGTAGTCGCGAGGCGTCAGGGCACCCTCAACGAGTTCATCCTCCGGATCCATGGTCTCAAGTCGCCGCTTCAACAGGCTCTCACCCGTCGAGACCACCTGGATGACGCAAGCCTTGCCTGCCGACAAATCTTCCTCGATGGCACGGACGATGCTCGGGGCCTTCATGCCCATTAGGAGATGATTGAAGAACCGTTGTTTCGTGCTCTCGAAGCGGGACTTGGCCGAGGCGCGTGCGGCGGAGGCATTGGTCTCGCCCGAGGCGTCATTGACGCCGGTGGCAGTCAGGGCTGCCTCGAGATTGTGGTGGATCGTGCGAAACGCACCCGCATAGGCATCGTAGATCTCGGTTTGGGCCGGGGTCAGTGCATGTTCCAGCACGTCATATTCCACCCCATCGAAGCTGAGCGCGCGGGCCGTGTAGAGCCCGAGTGTCTTGAGGTCGCGCGCGACCACCTCCATGGCAGCGACGCCGCCTGCCTCCATCGCCGAGACGAAACTTTCGCGGCTCGGGAAGGGGTATTCGGGACCCTGACCCCAGAGCCCCAGCCGCGCGGCATAGGCCAGGTTGTGTACGCTGGTGGCACCCGTGGCCGAGACATAGAAGACGCGGGCGCGGGGGGCGGCAAGTTGCAGCCGCAGCCCGGCGAGGCCCTGCTGGGAGGGTTTGACCCCCCTGCCCTGCTCGGACCCGGCCGCGTTCTGCATGGCATGGGCTTCGTCGAAAGCCAGAACACCATCGAACCCCGCGCCCATCCAGTCGAGGACCTGGCTCAGCCGCGAGGTGCCGCATTTGCCCGCCGAACGCAGCGTGGCGTAGGTGACGAAGAGGATGCCGTCGCCCATGGGGATGGGCTGATCCGGTTTCCATTTCGACAGCGGCTGAATGTCGGCGGGCGAGCCGCCGAGATCGGTCCAGTCGCGGATGGCGTCCTCGATGAGCGTGGCGGACTTCGAGACCCAGACGGCCTTACGGCGTCCGGCGAGCCATCCCGCGAGGATCAGCCCCGCACATTCCCGACCCTTGCCGCAGCCGGTGCCGTCACCGAGGAAGTAGCCGAGGCGATAGGCACGCGCATCCGGGTCATCATCGGCACGCGTCAGCTTTGTCTGGTCGTCATCGATGGTAAAACGCCCCGGCAAGTCGCGCCCATGGGCATCATTGGCCATGATGATGGTCTCAAGCTGCGCCTCGGAGAGGTGTCCCACTTCGATCAGTCGGGCGGGCAGCCGCAATGCCTCGCTCGCCTCACGCGATGGCGCTGGCGGCGCGACAGAGGCCATTGCAATGCTCTCGACGAGCTGCGTGGGGTGTTCCTGCGCGCCTGCGATCTCGATCCGCTGCGGGCGGTAGCGCGCATAGATATCTGACACAGGCGTGTTGTCGCGCGGGGCATTAAAGCTTGTGAAGCTGAGCGGGCGGACGGCATTGGCCCGCGGCTTGGACGCGGCGACAGCAGTAACTGGATGCTTGCGATTAACAGGCACTGGAACACACCTGGACGCGTGAGGGATTGTTGCCGACCCTTGGGTGAGACGCGCCTCGGGCCGGTTCGCAACCACGGCGTCGACATATGCCGAGGCCTCTTGGAGATCGTGCACTTCGGTGCGGATCAGCTCATCCTCTTCCTGCACCTTGTCGAAGACCAAGAGCTGGGTCTCCACCGAGGTGCCGAGCTTGCGATACACCTGCCCCGGGATCGTCAGCGCGAGGCGTGGGGTTAGGAGCCCACAGGCGCGTGTCCAATGCGCGGCATCACGCTTGGCGCTGAACCCCGGCGGCATGATCGCCACCAGCCGTCCGCCGGGCGCGAGTCGCTTCGCGGCAGCGATGAGATGCTTGGCCGCGATGTGCTTGTCCCTAGACCGATCGATCGAAGAGGCGAAGGGCGGGTTCATCACCACGACGTCGGGCAGGACCGGTGTCTGCAGAAGATCGTCGATATGCTCACCATCGTGACCCGTCACCTCGCCCCCAAAGACCGCGCGCAGGAGGCGCTGGCGAAAGGGGTCGATCTCGTTGAGCAGAAGCTTGGCACCGGCGCGGGTGGCGAAAGCGGCCAGGGCGCCAGTTCCGGCGGATGGTTCGAGCACGGTCTCGCCCTTGCGGACCGCAGCCGCCCGCACGGCAAAGGCGGCAAATGGCAGTGGCGTGGAAAACTGCTGCAACCGGATCTGCTGCTCGGAGCGGCGGGTTTCCGTCAGGAGCCGCGAGGCGAGCAGCTTTGCAGCGGCAATACCACCCTCGGCGCCGTCTTGACGCAGCAGCACCTGAACAGCCGCAGCCTGCATCATGTCATAGGCCATGCGCCAGTCCCACGCGCCACTGGCATCGCTGCCGCCGAACGCCTCCCGCATGATATGGGCAAGCGCCGAACTGCGCAGGGGCTGGTGATCAATCTCCGCTCCCATCTGCCTCAGAGCGGTGGAAAGATCGGGATCGGAGACGGTAAGAACTGGGTTTGTTGGGGTTGGCTTGGCCATGGGGTTTGTCCTTTGGATCAGGGTCTGAGTTCCAAAAGACAAAAGCCCCCTCTACACTTTGTAAGAGCAGAGAGGGCTCGAAGGAAGCGCCGGTGATTGATGGTCTAGTCGTTCAATCCTCCTGCCCCGCCAGGAACTCCGCCAACACCGGGCTGGCCGCGCCCTTTGCGGAGCTGAGGAGCACCGATCCAGTAAGCGAGGCTTTCGACAGGCGCACGAGACCGCGCGTTTCTTCGATGCGGTAACAGCGGCGTTTCTGCCGACCGCGCCTGTAGTGGGTCACGGTGACGATCTGGCAGGAGCTGCCATCGGTGAGCATCACAGGGGCGGCGAGCTTGATCCTGTCACCTTCCTCGTAGTCCGGGATCGCAGCCCAGTCCCGGCAGCGCTGGCGCCAGGCATGGGCATAGCTGTCGGGGTCCTTGAGTTCGGACAGCAGGGCGAGGAGGTTGAGCGGCGCGCCGGACTCGACGGGACCAGCGCTTTCCTCCATGTCCTTGTAGCCCCAGCAGCCGTCGTCGTATCGGGTGAGGAATACGGCACCGAAGGTGACGGAGCCGTCAGGGTCTGTGACATAGGTCGCATCCTCGACCGGAGATCCGTGGAGGTTTGTGACCCTCGCTGCCGCGTACCAGGTCGAACCCACCTTGCAGGCCTTGAGCAGTTCTGTCTTTCGGATGTCGGTCTCGAAGGTACAGAGCCGTGTAATTTCCGCCTTCTCATCCGCGTAGGATTTGATACGGCGGTCGGTGTAGAAGAGCCATCCCACTATGCCGCCCTCCGATCGTCGATCTCCATGAGCGCATCGAGCGGCACGCGATAGGGCTGCATCGCGTCGAAATCCTCGCAATTGCCGCAGTTCTGGACGATCGCGAAGGTGTCGCAGGCATCCTTGAGGATGACCCGGAAAGTGCCGCCAAGGCCCGAGGGCACCTCATAGGTTCCGCCGATGAGATAGTCCGAAGCCCGGCGCACGAAGACGCGGATGCTGTGGCCATCGGTGGCAAGCCGGATCGTCCCCTGCCCCCGGTCGATGAGCACCTGCACATCGTCGAGGATGTCGGTGTAGAACTGGCCGGTCAGATCGCGAAACGCCATGCGGCGCTGCGCCATCCAGTCGGTGTCCCGAAACGGGTTCATGCCGTCGGCGAAGGCGAAGGAGGGATCGGCCTGCTCGGTGGTAACGATACGGGTGGTCGTGCCATCGATGCCGTTCGAGCGCAGATGCACACCATTGCCGACGATGAGGATCAGGGCCGGCCTGTCCACGGGCCCGTTCCAGTTGGGCAGGAAGGTTTTGCAGGCGCGCGCATGTGCGATTTGCGCCGCGACAGCGGACGCAGAGAACTTGAGAATAGCCATGGGGATGTCTTTTCGTTGGGTGTGGGAGGGTCGACCCGCGCGGGTGCAAGATCCACGCGCGGGTCGCGTGAGGACTCAGGCCGCTTGCGCGACCTCGCTGTCAGGCTCCGGGGTTTCCGCAGTGGGCTCCGCCTCATCAAAGGCGACACCGGCGGTCTGCATCATCGGCGGGCACCAGGCGGCCACGGCAGCGCGCTGCGCGTCCGTGAGCGTGGCGAAGGGCTCGGCGAAGAGCTTGTCGCAGAAGGCGACGATCTCCTTCTTGCTCGACGAGGCAAGCGTCACCGCCTCCTGGGCGAGACCCAGATCCTCGCCGAGGATCTTCAGGAGCCAGGCCTTCTTGAAGCGGTTGAAGAGCGCCGCGTTCGGCGTCCAGTGGGCGCGAATGTCGGGCATGATCTCGATCTCCAAGTCATGCATCAGGCTGTCGCGCTGGCGGTCCCGGGCAAAACAGGACTGCGTGGTGCTGGCGGTCGCAAAGGCAACGAGCTTGGCCTTCTCGCCGGCCTCCAGCGCGCGGAACGCAGCGAACTGATCGGCAGGGGACCGGCTGTCATCGAGCCACGAGAGGTCGAGCGCATCATGCGCCGCCGCCACCTGCTCAAGCGAGGTCTCGTCGATCTCGTCCATTTTGGCATGGCTGCGGTATTCCTTGCGGGCCTCGATCTTGATCGCCTGCGTGACACTCATGCCGCTAGCCAGAACATCACGCACCAGCTTGAAGAGCGTCAGATCGAGCGTGGCCTCGGGATGCAGCGCCATTGCGGCCCCGAGCGCCATGGCCCGCTCGGTCTTGAGGTCCTCTGCCAGCGAGGCCGGATAGGTGATTTCGCCGGCGTCCGGGGCCTCCTCCCCGGTCGGGTTGGCCGAGGAGCCGCGCGCGCCCTCCTCTTTGACGGTGTCTTCCGGGCGGACGAGACCAACATGGAGCGTGATCTGCCCACCCTGCCACGACGCTATCACCCCAGACCGCGCGAGGTCCTCGGCG
>Ga0189284_100230_pt1 | contig 56248 bp, 51 predicted proteins | sample N32C7minimetaG_FD_130314 | JGI IMG/M metagenome (GOLD analysis project Ga0189284, IMG submission 130314) | Marine microbial communities from the Costa Rica Dome - N32 C7 mini metaG | ecosystem: Environmental > Aquatic > Marine > Oceanic > Photic zone | place: Costa Rica: the Eastern Pacific...
CCCGCACCTACGACGATCTCTGGCACGCCGTTGGGCATGTTTGTGATCTCTTTACTGACGAGGAGTGCTACAACTTCTTCAAGGCCGCGGGCTATGAAGCCGATTAAACGCAACACGCTCTAAAGCGCCTCACGCCTCTGTCTTGTTCTCCACCGCCGGGGCAGCCAGTTCGGCGCCCGGCATCTCGATCACCGGCTCCATCCGTGCCAGCACCTCGTCGGACAGGTGGCACTTGCTCTGATGGCCCGTGGCCAGCGTCTTCATCGGCGGCACCTCGGTTTCGCACAGGTTCCCCGGCACTTCCGATTTCCACCGGCAGCGGGTCTGGAACGGGCAACCGGGGGGCGGGTTCATGGCCGAGGGGATGTCGCCCTCCAGCACGATATGGCGCTTCTTGACCGAGGTGTCGGCGATGGGAACCGCCGAGAGAAGCGCCTCTGTATAGGGGTGATAGGGTGGGCTGAAGATCTGGTCGGTGCTGCCGATCTCGACCACATGGCCCAGATACATCACCATTACCCGGTCGCTCAGGTAGCGCACGATGGAGAGGTCGTGGGAGATGAAGAGAAGCGTCGTCTTCTCGTTGCGCTGAATCTCCATCAGCAGGTCGGTCACGGCCGCCTGCACCGACACGTCCAGCGCCGAGACCGGTTCATCCGCCACCACGATCCGCGCGCCGCCGGCGAAGGCCCGCGCGATGCCGACGCGCTGTTTCTGGCCGCCCGACAATTGCCGCGGCATCCGGTCGGCGAAGGCGCGGGGCAGTTTCACGAGGTCGAGCAGGTCCAGCATCCGCTGCCGCCGCTCGGCATCGTTCTTGCCGATCTTGAAGACCTCCAGCGCCCGGATGATCTGTCGGCCCACGGTCATCGAGGGGTTCAGCGTATCGAACGGGTTCTGGAACACCATCTGGATCGAGGAGACGGTCTTGGTGTCCCTCTCTTCGATCGGGACCGCCTCGATGGATCGGTTATCCAGCACGACATGGCCGTCGGTCGCCGTCTCCAGCCCCATCAGCACCTTGGCCAGCGTGGACTTGCCGCAACCGGATTCGCCGACAATGGCCAGGGTTTCGCTTTCGCGCGCCTCGAAACTGAGCGTCTCGTTGGCCTTGACCACCTTTTTCTGGCCCGAGGAAAACAGCGCCGAGGCGGCGACCTCGTAATATTTCTTGAGGTTGTCCGCCTTCAGCACGACATCGCCGATGGGGGCCTTTTCCTGCTTGATCGAGGCGGCAATCGGGGCGTTCCAGTCGATCTCCTCGAAGCGGATGCAGCGGCTGCGGTGGCGTTCGTCACCCTCCACATTGTGCATCTTGATCTCCTGCGCGTCGCAGCGCCCGGTTTCGAAATAATCGCAGCGCGGCCCGAAATTGCAGCCGGGCGGGCGTTCATGGGGCAGGGGGAAGTTGCCGGGAATCGCCACCAGCGGGCGCGAGTGCTTGTCGGCGCCGGGCAGCGGGATCGAGCGGAACAGCGCCTGCGTATAGGGGTGGCGCATCTTGTCGAACACATCCTCGATGGAGCCGGTCTCGACCGCCTCGCCGGAATACATCACGCAGATCCGGTCGCAGGTTTCCAGCACGAGGCCAAGGTTGTGCGAGATGAACAGCATCGAGGTGCCGTATTTCTTGCCCAGATCCTTGACCAGTTCCACCACGGCGGCCTCGACCGTCACGTCGAGCGCGGTGGTGGGTTCGTCCAGGATCAGGAGCGAGGGATTCGCCATCAGCGCCATGGCGATGACGATCCGTTGCTGCTGCCCGCCAGATAGCTGGTGCGGATAGGCGTCGAGCATCCGCTTGGGGTCGGGCAGGCGCACATCGGTGACGACCTCAAGGGCGCGCGCATAGGCTTCCTTTTCGCCGACACCGTCATGGATCATCGGCACTTCCATCAACTGCTTGCCGATCTTCATCGCGGGGTTGAGCGAGGCCATCGGCTCCTGGTAGATCATCGCGATCTCGCGGCCCCGGATATGGCGCAGCTCGGTGGGCGACATGTCGTTCAACTCGCGCCCCTTGAACTTGATCGAGCCGCCGACAATGCGCCCGTTCACGCCCAGATCCTGCATGACGCCGAGCGCCACGGTGGACTTGCCGCAGCCGGATTCGCCGACCAGCCCCATCGCCTCACCGGGGCGCACGCGGCAGGAGAAATCCATCACCGCCGGGATTTCCCTCAGCCGGGTGAAGAAGCTGATCGAGAGGCTGTCGATCTCCAGGATCGGGCCGTCATAGGTGTCATCTTTCATGATATCAGTCCTTCAGGCTTTCTTCGCGCAGGCCGTCGGCCAGCAGGTTCAGGCCAAGCACCATCGTCAGGAGCGCCAGCGCGGGCGGCAGGGGCGGGTGCGGATAGACCGTCAGGAGGCGCCTCCCCTCGTTGATGGTCGAGCCCCAGTTCGGGCTTTCCGGATCGACGCCGAGGCCGAAGAAGCCGAGCGTTCCCAGAAGGATCGTGGTGTAGCCGATGCGCAGGCAGAAATCGACGATGAGAGGCCCGCGCGCGTTTGGCAGGATCTCCCACAGCATGATGTACCACGGCCCCTCGCCACGGGTCTGGGCCGCCGCCACGTAGTCGCGCGTCTTGATGTCGAGCACCAGGCCCCGGACGATGCGGTAGACCGTGGGGCTGTTCACGAAGACGACTGAGACGAAGACGATCAGCAGGTTGCCGTCGATATTGATGCCGATGAGCGGCTCGTAGGAGTCGCGGGTGGTCTGCATCCACTCGCCCACCGGGTTGCCCTGGTTGAGATAGCCGATGAAGGAGGTGGCCAGCCACACGATGGGATCGAAGCGGAACACGGTGCCGAGGTAGAAGAGCGTCAGCAGCAGGACCAGCGGGATCGCGACCCATTTGACGATATGCGGCTGCGCCCGGAAGCGGGAATAGAGCAGCACCCAGAGGAAGCCGATCGGCAGCACGAAGAGGACGGCGGCCATGTAGATGGGCACGCCCGCCTCGATGATCTCGGGCGTGACCAGAAGGTAGAAGAGCAAGATCACCGGGAAGGCCAGGACCATGTTGGCGATGAAGGTGATGAACGTGTCCAGCCGGCTGCCCAGGTAGCCCGCCGGCAGGCCGAGCGTGATCCCCACCATGAAGGCGAAAAGCGTGGCCAGCGGCGCAATCGTCAACACCTCGCGCGCGCCCGCCACCATGCGGCTGAACACATCGCGCCCAAGCGCGTCTCCGCCAAGCAGGTAATAGGGAAACGCATCCTCGGGCCCGCCGCTGACCGGCGTGCCGGGCGGGTCGTTGCGAAGCCCCGAGATCACGTCGATGGGGCCATGCGTGGCGATCATCGGCGCGAAGACGGCGGTGAGCACCCAGAACATGACAAGGCCGAAGCCGATCATGCCGATGAGATTGTCGAAAAGCTTGCCGTAGAGGCCAAGGCGGCGCTTGAACCGGATCGACAGCGCGTAGATCACGATGAGCGAGATCCAGACCGGCAGGAATTGCGCGCCGACCCCGCCGATGATGCCCTTGGCCTCCATGCTCGGCTGCAGGATTCCGCCAAGGATGTAGATCACGATGGCACCCAGGAAGACGAAGACCGCCCATTTCATCGCCAGGAGCATGTAATCGGGGGCGCCAAGGCGGTAGCTGATCGTGTGATCGGCGTTCACGATGGGCTCGGCCTGGCGCATGCCGATCAGGCTCATGACGATGTTGAGGATGAAGGCGGCGACAAAGACCAGCACGCAGCCCAACATCAGCGGATTGAGGAAGGGGCCAAGCGACCCGGACCAGGTAAGGGGATCCATAGCTCTTGCTCCTTCAGGATATGCGGATGCGCGGGTTCAGGTAGACATAGCCGATATCCGAGATCAGCTGCGTCGTCAGAACCACGATCACGGCGACGATGGAGATGCTCAGGAGCAGCTCGATATCGTTGTTCGATGCCGCCTGCACCAGGGTCCAGCCAAAGCCGTTATAGTTGAAGAGGGTTTCCACGATCACCACACCGGTCAGAAGCCACGGGATTTGCAGCATGATGACGGTAAAGGGCGCGATCAGCGCGTTTCGCAGCGCGTGTTTCAGCACGATATTGCGGAAACTGACGCCCTTGAGCCGCGCGGTGCGGATATATTGCGCCGTCATCACCTCGGCCATCGAGGCCCGCGTCATGCGCGCGATATAGCCCATGCCGTAGAGCGCGATGGTCAGGACGGGCAGGGTGAAGTTCCAGAAGGTGATGTCCTCCATCGCGGAGCGGGATGAGCCCAGGAACAGCGTGCGCCCCTCGATCCAGCCGTTCTCGGCCAGCCAGGGCGACAGCCCCGCGGTCGATGACGCCAGAAGGATGATGAAGATCACGCCCGAGACATATTCGGGCGTCGCCGTCGAGGCGATGGAGATGGTCGAGAGGGTCCGGTCGGTTCGGCTCCCCTCCTTCATGCCAGCGAGGATGCCGATGATCAGGGCGGCGGGGACCATGACCGAGAAGGCAATGAGCATCAGCCAGCCGGTCAGCGCCAGGCGCCCGCCGACAATGGCCGAGACCTCGTTATCCGAAACGGTCGAGAACCCCAGATCGCCTTGCAGCACACCGCAGAAGGTCGGCGCGGTCTCGATCGTCATGCCCCGGTCGACGCAGCGCCCGGTCTCGGTGCCATCGGCGGCCACGCGGGTCCAGCCCGGCGCCACGCCAAGCCATTCGCCGTATCGCACGACCAGGGGCCGCGTGTAGCCGCGGTTTTCCAGCCATTGGACCACTTCCGCATCCGACATGCGGTTATTGCCTTGCGTCTTGGCCAGTTTCTCGAGGTTGGGCCCGAGATTGGTCAGGAAGAATACGATGAATGTCAGGCAAAGTGCGGTGAGGAGCATCACGCCGAGGCGGCGAAGAATGAAGAGTCCCATTTTTGTCCCTGTTGTTCATGCTGCCGTTGGAAAGGTAGCGATCCGGTTTCTTGATGAACCGTTCGGGGCGCGGTCTGGCCTGCCCTGTGCCATCGCCGCTGTCGAAAAGGGCGGCCTCTCATCCGAAAGGCCGCCCATAACGTCTTAGGCTTCAATCCCCAGGTAATGGGGGTTGATCTCGAACTTGGGGTGCATCTCGGCATTGATCACGCCGGGACGGTAATGCCGGTAGAGCGAGCGCCAGTAGGGAATGGTCGCCACGCCCTCTTCCTGCATGATCTCTTCCAGCCGGCGCATCACCTCGCGCCGTTCATCGGCGTCCTGGATGCCGTTGGCCTGATCCAGAAGCGTATCGAACTCCTCGTTCGAGAAGGCGGCCTCGTTCCACGGCACACCGGTCCGGTAGGCGAGGTTGAGGATCATCACGCCAAGCTCGCGGTGGTTCCAGTTGGTCGAGCTGAGCGGATAGTTGGTCCAGTCGTTCCAGAAGGTCGAGCCGGGGATCACGGTGCGTTCCACGGTAAAGCCCGCATCGCGCAGCTGCGAGGCATAGGCATCGGTGGTGTCGCGCCGGTAGCCATCGTCGATCGAGATCACCTCGAAGACGTGATCGGCCTGGCCCGCCTCCTCCAGCATCGCATAGGCCGCGTCCTTGTCGACCTCGATCGCCGGGACGTCGGCCCATTCCGGGTGGATCGGCGACACATGGTAGTCGCGCGCCATCTCGCCGCGCCCGGCCATGCCCAGATCCAGAAGAACCTGGTTGTCGACGGCCTTGAGCAGCGCCTGGCGCACCATCCGGTTGTCATAGGGCGGGTTGTTCTGGTTGGGCCGGATCACCACGGTCGCGGCGGTGGTCACTTCCGACACCTCGAACCCGATCGAGGTAAAGAGGTCGACGAAATCGCCGGTGGTCTCATAGGTCATGTCCAGCTCGCCGGATTCGGCGCCGGCCATCCATGCGGCGGGATCCTGGCCAAGGTCGACGAACTCGATCCGGTCCAGATAGGCCTCGCCCCAGTATTCGTGATCGGGGTTCTTCTCCAGAACGGCCTGAACACCGACCTCATGGGCCGCCAGACGGTAGGCCCCGGTGCCGACGCCATGTTCCAGCGGATCTTGGCCGATATAGTCGCGATGCTGGATCGCGGCGGGATAGTCGGCAATGCCCGGAATGATGGTGATGTCCGGGCTCGGCAGGTTCAGGCGGACGGTGTGGCTGTCGACAACCTCGATCGCGCCCTCGATGGCCTGCTGCGTATCGGCATCGACCAGGATGCCCATCCGCGTCGCCATCGAGTTGCCCTCGACCGTCGCATCGCACCAGCCGCTGATGTTGGCGGCCACGTCTTCGGCGGTGAACTCGTCGCCATTGTTGAACATGACACCCTGGCGCACGTTCAGCGTGTATTGGGTCGCGTCCTCATTGGCCTCCCAGCTTTCCAGCAGGATGCCCGAGAACGAGCCGTCGCGGTTGTATTCGACCAGGTATTCGGTGATGCCCCGGCCCAGGTTGCCCATCTGCGACCAGTCATAGGTGCGCGGGTCCTTGCCGACGCGCACTTCCTGCTGGATGCGCAGCGTGCCGCCCATCGGCGGGGTCTGGCGGTGTCCGGCGGCGTTGGCCGGGCTCATGCCGATCATGGAATAGGCGGCGGCGGCGCTGACGCCGAGCGCCGTGGCCCGGACCAGGAATTCGCGGCGGTCGAGGTGACCTTCCTTGTATTCCCGGGCATACATTTCCGCGGCCGGGTGCGTCTGCAATTGGTCTTGGGTGGATTGCGTCATTCTTGTCTCCCTGTGACACGATCTTGTGTTGGTCTGTCGCGTGGCGTCCTGACCCGCGGGACGCGCGGGCGGCTGCCATCATTTCTGTCCCGCATTAGCGCACCAATACCGGCACAGCGTCAACAGGCCCGGTGGGAAAAAATGTCCTGTTTGCGACATGGTGACTGAATGAATGCGACACGCCCCGCCGATGGGGCCGAAAACGGCATGCGATTGCAGCGCTGGCTCAGCCCGCCTTGATGGCCTGTTGCGAGGGGCTGAGGCGGCGGAACTCGGACGGGGTGCGCCCGGTCAGATTGGCGAAGGAACGGGTGAAATAGGCCGCCGAGGAAAAGCCCAACTCCTCTGCGATCTCGCGCGCGGGCCTGTCTGTATCGACCAATTGGGTGCAGGCCTCGTGCATCAGGCGCTCCTGCAAGATGGCCAGTGCGGCGCGCCCCGCCGCCTCGCGGCAGACACGCGAGAGGTGCGTGGGCGTCACGCCAAGCGTCTCGGCATAATCGGATACGCCCTGGCCGCTGCGGAAATCCTGCTCCAGCAGGGCGGCGTATTTCTCGGCCAGCACATGCGTCCGATCACGCAGAATTGACCCGTCCTGGCGCGCCAGCTGCCGCGCGATCCAGACCGAGATCAAGAGCCCCCAGGCCCTGAGCGCATGGTCGCGCGCGGTCTCGAACCCGGCCAGTTCGCGCTCGATCATGTCGAAATAGCCCGACAGCGCCGATTGCGCCTCGACCGTGGCGACGCGGATATGGAACGGGTTGCCCGGCAGGCCAAGCGTCGGGTCCATCGGCAGTTTCACCAGCACGCCCTGCGCCTGCGGGGACAGATCCAGCGACATCATCACGCGGGCGGGGATGAACACGGCCGTATTCGGCCCGTAGCCGCGCGTCACCGCGCCGATGGTAAAGCGGCCCTGGCCACGGGTGAACCAGTAGAGCTGCGCATGGGGTTTGGAATGTAATGTGCCATAGCGCCATTCGGCGCGTGCGCGCAGTCGGGCCAGAGGGGTGACGGCATAGGCGGATGGCATGGGCGGAGGCTAGAGGTCCGAAATGTGAAAGGAAAGGCCCTATATCGGGCGCCAAACCTCCAATTTGGTTGGATTACCCTTGGTCGGCTGGAATCCGCCGCCAATCGGCCATGCGTGCGCGAAACCATGTCCTTTGACGCTTGGCATATTGACGCGAGGCGGTGATCGCGGCCTCGCGCGCGGCCTCCAGCGTCATCTCGCCCTTCAGATGCGCAATGAGTTCCGGCCCGCCAATGGCCTTCCGCGCGCCTTGCGCCTTGTCCCACAGGGGCAGGACGGCGCGCGCCTCGTCCAGGGCGCCCTGGTCCAACATCTGGTCGAATCGCCGCGCGATCCGGGCATTCAGCCAGTCGCGCGGCGCGTCGAGGACCAGCGCCTGACAGGCGGCAAGCGGCAGGTCGGGGGCGGGCGTGTCGGCCTGCCAATCGGAGAGCGGCCTGCCGGTGGCGCGCAGAACTTCCCAGGCGCGCTGCACCCGCATCGGGTTGGCGCGGTCGATGCGCGCGGCGATGACGGGGTCGCCGCGGTCGAGATCGGCCAGCATCTGGGCCAGTGGCAGCGCCTCGGCCTCGGCCCGGATTTCGGGCGGGGTCTCGGGAATATCGGCCAGCCCCCCGGTCAGCGCCGCGAAGTTCAGCCCGGTGCCGCCCAGGATGATGGGGCGCAGGCCCCCCGTCAGCAGGGGCCGCACATCGCGCAGCCACGCGCCGGTGGAATAGTCGCCGGTGAACGGCACATGACCATAGAGCGCATCGGGCGCGCGGGCCTCGTCCTCGGGGGACGGGCGCGCGGTCAGGATGCGCCAGCCGTCATAGACCTGCAACGCGTCGGCATTGATGATCCTGCCGCCCTGACGCTCGGCGATCTCCAGGGCCAGGGCGGATTTGCCCGATGCCGTCGGTCCGGCGATCAGAATCGGAACTTCCCTTGATAATGTGTCTATATCAATCAATGCTCTACAGGCCGATCTTCATGTAAATTCCGGGGCTGGATTGGGCGTTGAACCCGTGGGTCATTTAGGCCATGTTGGCGCAGGCCGCAAAGCAGGCCCTCACATGACATAGCAGACAGGACGCGTCCCATGCCCCCCGACACCGCCGCAGAGCCCGCCTATTCCCGCGTCATGCTGAAGATCTCGGGCGAGGCGTTGATGGGCGACCTGGGCTACGGGCTGCATCCGCCCACGGTCGAGCGCATCGCGCGCGAGGTCAAGACGGTGCATGAAATGGGCGTCGAGATCTGCATGGTCATCGGCGGCGGCAACATCTTCCGCGGGCTGCAAGGCTCGGCGCAGGGGATGGAGCGCACCACCGCCGATTACATGGGCATGCTGGCCACCGTGATGAACGCGCTGGCGATGCAATCGGCGCTTGAGGGGCTCAACATCCATACCCGCGTGATTTCCGCCATCCGCATGGACGAGGTCGCGGAGCCCTATATCCGCCGCCGCGCCGTGCGCCACCTTGAGAAAAAGCGCGTCTGCATCTTCGCCGCCGGCACCGGCAACCCCTATTTCACCACTGACACCGCCGCCACGCTGCGCGCCAACGAGATGAAATGCGAGGCGATCTTCAAGGGCACCAAGGTCGATGGCGTCTATGACAAGGATCCGGCCAAGCATGCCGACGCCACGCGTTATGACACCGTCACCTATGACGAGGTGCTGGCCAAGCATCTGGGCGTGATGGATGCCTCGGCGATTGCGCTGGCGCGTGAGAACGCCATCCCGATCGTGGTCTTCAGCCTGGATGAGCCGGGCGGCTTCCGCGGCATCCTGGAGGGGCAGGGGACCTATACCAAAGTCTCCGGCTGACGCACGGCGCGGGCCCCGAAACCGCCACTGGTGTTTTGACCGCCAGTTGCGATATACCCCCCATGCAAGAGCCCATGAAGCGGCCCCACCACAGGATGAACCCTCATGTCAGACGATTTCATGCTTGATACGGACGATTTGCAGCGCCGGATGGAGGGCGCGCTGGCCTCGCTGCGCACCGAATTCGCATCCCTGCGCACGGGCCGCGCCTCGGCTTCGATGCTGGAGCCGGTGATGGTCGATGCCTATGGCAGCCCGACGCCGATCAACCAGGTCGGCACTGTCAACGTGCCGGAACCCCGCATGGTCACGGTCAATGTCTGGGACAAGTCGCTGGTGGGCAAGGTCGAAAAGGCGATCCGCGAAAGCGGCCTGGGCATCAACCCGCAACTCAACGGCACCATCATCATGCTGCCGATCCCCGAGTTGAACGAGGAACGCCGCGCGCAGCTGGCCAAGGTCGCCGCGCAATATGCCGAACATGCCCGCGTCTCGATCCGCAACGTGCGCCGCGACGGCATGGACCAGATCAAGAAGGGCAAGGCGCAGGGCCTGTCCGAGGACGATCAGAAACTGTGGGAAGACGAGGTCCAGGAGCTGACCGACACCCATATCGCCAAGGTCGACGAGTTCCTGAACACCAAGCAAGAAGAGATCATGCAGGTCTGAGCACCAGCCCGATCTCGAACCAGGAGCGCCGATGGCCCCGAAGGACGACCCACCAACCCCTCCGCGGCATGTGGCGATCATCATGGATGGCAATGGCCGGTGGGCACAACTGCGCAAGCGGCCGCGCCTCGTGGGGCATCACGCGGGCGCCAAGCGCGTGCAGGAGATCGTCCAGGCCTGCCTGCCGCTTGGCGTCAAGTACCTGACGATCTTTGCCTTTTCGACCGAGAACTGGAAACGCACCCAGACCGAGGTGGCGGGGCTGATGCGCCTCTTCAAGCGCTTCATCTCGGCCAAGGCGGCGGAGTTGCACGAAAAGAACGTGCGTGTGCGCTTCATCGGCGACCGGGTGCGGCTGGACGCGCGGTTGCAGGATCTGATGGACAACCTGGAGCTGCTGACAGCGGAGAATTCCGGCGTGCACCTGACCATCGCGCTCAATTACGGCGGCCGGGACGAGGTCGCGCGCGCCACGCGGCGGCTGGCCCATGACGTCGCGGCGGGCAGGCTGGACCCGGACAAGATCGACGACGAGACGCTGCCGAAATACCTCGATACCTGTTTCCTGCCCGATCCCGACCTGGTGATCCGCACCAGCGGCGAGGCGCGGATCTCCAACTTCCTGCTCTGGCAATCGGCCTATGCGGAGTATGAGTTCATCGACACGCTCTGGCCCGATTTCGACGCCGAGGAATTCGCCAAGGTGGTGGGCCGGTTCGGCCAGCGTAGCCGACGGTTCGGTGCGGTCAGCACATGAGCAACGCGGCGGCGAAATGGGGCGACCTGGCCCCGCGCGTGATCTCGGGCCTGGTGCTGGCGGGGGTGGGCTTTGGCCTGATCTATGTCGGCGGGTTGCCGATGGCGGCGGGCCTCATCGCAATCGGTGGCATCGGCATCTGGGAATTGCACCGGATGCTTGGCGGGCGGGTGGCGAAGAAGGCCGGCGGGTTTGGCGCGCTGGCCGTTTTCGCGGTGCTGGCCGCACAGATCGTCGCGCTGGCCTCGGGCTACGGATTTCTGGACAACCTGCACCTGACCCCCTGGATCGTGCCCTTTCTGGGCGTGGCGCTGTGGGCGGGGGTGCAGACCGTGCCTTTGCAACACCGCTGGATCTTCTGCCTCTACGGCGCGCTTTTCCTTTTTGCCGTGATCGGCATGTTTTACCTGCGCGTGGTGCATGGCCTGATCTTCATCCTCTTTGTCGTCGCGGTGGTCGTGGCCTCGGATATCGCGGGCTATTTCGCCGGGCGCATTCTGGGCGGGCCGAAATTCTGGCCCCGCGTCAGTCCCAAGAAAACCTGGTCGGGCACCGTCGCGGGCTGGATTGCCGCCGTCGCGGTGGCCTGGGCCGTGTTGGGCTATGAGCCGCTGATGGTCTTCGTCGTGGCCCCGCTTCTGGCGCTGGCCGCGCAGATGGGTGACATCGTCGAGAGCGCGATCAAGCGAAAGGCGGGGGTCAAGGACAGCTCGGACCTCATCCCCGGTCATGGCGGCGTGCTGGACCGGTTCGACGCCATGGCGGGGGCGGGCGCGCTGGCGACGCTGGTGATGGCGGGCGTCGGGCTTTGGGCATGACGCGGACGGTCAGCATATTCGGTGCGACCGGGTCCATCGGGCAGAACACGCTGGACCTGATCCGGCGCGACCGGGGGGCCTACCGCGTGGTGGCCCTGACCGGCGGGCGCAACGTGGCGCAACTGGCCAGGGATGCGCGCGAGTTCAACGCCGAGATCGCCGTTACAGCGCATGAAGACGGCCTCTCTGCCTTGCGCGACGCGCTGTCCGGAACGGGCATCGCCGCCGCCGCCGGGGCAGGGGCGCTTCTGGAGGCCGCCGACCGGCCCGCCGACTGGATCATGTCGGCCATCGTGGGGGCCGCGGGCCTCGCACCTGGGTTCCGGGCGCTGCATCATGGGACCACCCTGGCGCTGGCCAACAAGGAAAGCCTGGTGACGGCGGGCCCTCTGTTGATGGCCAAGGCGGCAGAGCAGGGCGCGCGCATCCTGCCGGTGGACAGCGAGCATTCCGCCGTCTTCCAGGCGCTGGTGGGCGAGGATATGGCCGCCGTCGAGCGCATCATCATCACCGCCTCGGGCGGCGCCCTGCGCGACTGGCCGCTGGAACGGTTGCGATATGCGACATTGCAAGACGCCTCGGCCCATCCGAATTGGGAGATGGGCCAGCGGATCACCATCGACAGCGCCTCGATGTTCAACAAGGCGCTGGAACTGATTGAAACGCATGAGTATTTCGGCGTCGCGCCGGAAAAGATCGACACCGTCATCCATCCGCAAAGCATCATTCACGCGCTGGTGGGCTTCCATGACGGCGCGCTGATGGCGCATCTGGGCGCCCCCGATATGCGCCATGCCATCGGTTATGCGCTGCACTGGCCCGACCGCGCCGCGCTGCCGGTGGACCGTATCGACCTGGCCCGGATCGCCACGCTCGATTTCCAGGCCCCCGACACGGCCCGCTTTCCCGCCCTGCGCCTGGCGCGCGAGGTGATGGCAGCGGGCGGCCATGCCGGCACCGTTTTCAACGCCGCGAAGGAGGTGGCGCTGGATCACTTCATCGCGGGCAGCATCGGGTTCATGGACATGGCCCCGCTGGTCGAGGCCACGCTTGACGCCATGTCGCGCGAATTTCGCCTTGAGGGTGCCATAGAGACACTGGACACCGTCCTGCAAACCGACCATCTGGCACGGATAAGAGCAGCCGAGCAGGCCAGCCAGCTACAGGAGAAACGCGCGTGACCGACCTCATCCCGCAATTCGGCGGCATTGCCTTCACGATCATCGCCTTTGTCGTGGCCCTCTCGATCATCGTCGCGATCCATGAATACGGCCACTACATCGTCGGGCGCTGGTCGGGCATCCATGCCGAGGTCTTCTCGCTCGGCTTCGGCCCCGTTCTGGCCTCCCGCGTCGACAAGCACGGCACCAAGTGGCAATTCGCGGCACTTCCCTTCGGTGGTTACGTCAAGTTCCTTGGCGATGCCGATGCGGCCTCGGGCAAGGATGCGGTGGCGATTGACGCGCTCGATGCGCAGGAACGTCGCCGGTCCATGCACGGCGCGCCGCTTTGGGCGCGCGCGGCGACCGTCGCCGCCGGGCCGATCTTCAATTTCATCCTGTCGATCCTGATCTTTGCCGCCGTGCTGCTCTTCTCGGGCCAGGCGTCCGAGGCGCCCCGCGTGGGCGAGATCCGCCCGATGCCCGCCGAAATGGCGGTGCTGGAACAGGGCGACGAGATCACCGCGATTGCCGGTGAACCGGTCGCGGACCTGTCGGACGTGTTCGAGCTTGGCCGCACGCTGGAGCCTGCCGCGACCCTGACCTATGACATCCTTCGGGGTGGCGAGGCGATGCAGGTCGAAGCCTCCTTTCCGCTGATCCCGGCCATTGGCAGCGTCACGCCGCGTTCGGCGGCGATGGATGCGGGCCTGCGCGAGGGCGATGTGATCCGGCAGATCGACGGCGAAACCGTCCATGCCTTCAGCCAGCTGCGCGAGGCGGTGGAAAATTCGGAAGGCGCCGAGCTGTCCTTGCGCGTCTGGCGTGACGGCGAGATGCTGGACATCACCCTTGCGCCGCGCCGGATGGACCTGCCGTCGCCCGATGGCGGCTTCGAGACGCGCTGGCTGATGGGCGTCACGGGGGGGCTTTTCTTCGACCCCGAGGTCGAGAGGGTCGGGTTTGGCGAGGCGCTGATGCGCGGCGTCACCACCGTGGGCTACGTGATCGAGACCTCGCTGTCGGGCCTGTGGCACATGATCACCGGCGCGATTTCAAGCTGCAACCTGCAAGGCCCGATCGGGATTGCCGAAACCTCCGGGGCGGCGGCCAGCCAGGGTCTCGATTCCTTCTTCTGGTTCATCGCCGTGCTGTCCACCGCCGTGGGCCTTCTGAACCTCTTCCCGATCCCGGTTCTGGATGGCGGTCACCTGCTGTTCCATGCCTTCGAGGCCGTGGCCGGACGTCCGCCCTCGGACAAGGCGCTGCGCATCTTCATGACCGTCGGCTTGACGCTGATCCTGGGGCTGATGCTGTTTGCACTGACCAATGATCTCTTCTGCCCGTAAGGGGAAAATTCCGCTAATCAGCCGTTAACGTGCCGTATTCGTGCCGCATTCGGGCGCGATGGTCGGGCAAAGGGCCAATGCGCCCTCGAGATCAGACCCGAGGCCAAGACCGATGAAAACGATCACGCATAGCTACCGCTCCTTCAGCTTCTTCGTGGAGGTCAATATCGACCGCCTGCTGGTGCCGGTGACCATCGTGGGTGCGCTGACGCTGGCCGGGTGGCTCGTGAGCCTCTGATTTTGCTGAAAATCCTTCCGGTCGGCTGACCGGTTTCCCTGTCGATACGTGTATATCTTGTGCCACGGTCGCACAATACCTCCATCCCTGCGCCAATGGCGTTTTGACAACCCCTCGCCCGCGCGATAGAGCAGGTCAACAGAGATGTATTTCTGACGGGGCGGATTCGATGGATGGTTTTGCAGGATTCCTGAGGCGTGGGCTGCGGTTGGACGCCGTCTTTGCCGTTCTTCTGACGGTGCTGTTCCTGATCCCGTCCGGGGCCGACGCGCAGACCTTCCGCTTCACGTCCTTCGATGTGCAGGGCAACCAGCGTGTCGCCGAGGCAACGGTTCTGAATTTCGCCAGCATCCCGCGCAACGAAACCGTCACCGCCGGACAGTTGAACGATGCGCTTCAGCGGTTGCAGAATTCGACCCTGTTCGAAACGGTCGAGGTCGTGCCGCGCGGCAACCAGCTTGTCATCATCGTGCAGGAATACCCGACCATCAACCGCATCAATATCGAGGGCAACCGGCGGCTGGACGATGAGGATCTGCTGCCGCTGCTGGCCTCGCAGCCGCGCCGCGCCTATTCACCTGCGACCGCCGAGGCCGATGCCGCCGAGATCACCGAAGCCTACCGCCTTCAGGGCCGCCTGACCGCGACCGTCACCCCGCAGATCATCCGGCGCAGCCAAAACCGCGTCGATCTGGTCTTCGAGGTCACCGAAGGCCGCGTCACCGAGACCGAGCGCATCGCCTTCGTCGGCAACCGCGCCTATTCGGACCGCCGGTTGCGCCGGGTTCTGGAAAGCACGCAGGCCGGGTTCTTCCGCACCTTCATCCGGTCCGACACCTTCGTCGCCGACCGGATCGAGTTTGACCGTCAACTGCTGACCGATTTCTACCGCGAGCGCGGCTATATCGACTTCACCGTGCAAAGCTCCACCTCCGAGCTGACCCGCGCCCGCGACGCCTATTTCGTGACCTTCAACATCCGTGAAGGCCAGAGCTTTCGCATTGGCGAAATCACCACCACGACCGACCTTCCGAATATCGACCCCGACCAGTTCCATGCCGTGTTGCGGCTGCGCTCGGGCGTGACCTATTCGCCGCGCCTGATCGACAACCAGATCACCCGGATGGAGAACCTCGCCACCCAGATGGGCCTGCGTTTCATCCGCATCGAACCGGTGCTGACGCGCAATGACGAGGATCTGACACTGGATATCGAGTTCCAGGTCACCCGCGGCGAGCGGGTCTTTGTCGAACGCATCGACATCGAGGGCAACGCCACCACCATGGACCGCGTGATCCGCCGCCAGTTCCGCACCGCCGAGGGCGACCCGCTGGACCCGCGCGAGATCCGCAACGGCGCCGAACGCGTCCGTGCGCTCGGCTTCTTCGCCGATGCGCAGGTTGCCGCGCGCCCCGGCTCGACCGAAGATCAGGTGATCGTCGATGTCGATGTGGAAGAGGCGCCGACCGGTTCGCTCGGCTTCGGGGCCAGCTATTCCACCGATGGCGGCGTCGGCCTCAACGTGTCCTTCTCGGAACGCAACTTCCTGGGCCGGGGTCAGTCGTTGAGCTTCGGTTTCGACACCACCGAATCCTCGCGCGGCTTCAACTTCGCCTTCTCGGAACCGGCCTTCCTGGGCCGGGACGTGACCTTTGGTTTCAGCGCCTATTACCAGACCACGACGGGGGACAATAACGCGACCTTCGACACGGAAGGGTTTGGCATCCGCCCCTCCTTCAGCTTCCCGCTGTCGGAAAACAGCCGCCTTGGCCTGTTCTACAGCATCAGCCAAGACACGATCACCAACGTGCCGGATTCGTCGTCGATCATCCTGTCCCGCGAGGTGGGCGAGTTCCTGACCTCGTCCATCGGCTACAACTATGTCTACGACACCCGCAACAGCGGTCTGAACACCAATGCGGGCGTGCAGTTCCGCTTTGGCCAGGAGTTCGCGGGCCTTGGCGGCGATCGTGAATATATCCAGACCACCGCCTCCGTCACCGGCGAAACCACCGTGCTGCGCGAGGAAGTGTCGCTGCGCGCGACGCTTGAGGGCGGCGCGCTCAACATGCTGTCGGGCAACAGCCGCACCACCGAGCGGTTCCGCCTCAACTCACGCCAGATGCGCGGCTTCGAGGCCGGCGGGCTTGGCCCCCGCGACCTGACCAGCGCCAGTACGGCCGAGGACGGGTTGGGCGGCAATTACTACGCCGTGGCCCGGTTCGAGGCGGCCTTCCCGATCGGCCTGCCCGAGGAATACGGCATTTCCGGCGGCGTGTTCTACGATATCGGCACCGTCTGGGGGCTGGATGACACCATGGGCGGCTCGATCAATCCGGCTCTGGGGCCGACGTCGGTCGATGACAGCCTGCATTGGCGTCAATCTATCGGCTTCTCGCTCTTCTGGGATACCCAGATCGGCCCGCTGCGCTTCAACTTCACGCATGTCCTGGATGCCGAGGCCTATGACCGGACCCGCAGTTTCGACTTCACCGTCGAAGCCCGGTTCTGATCCCGCTCCCATGCGCCTGATCCCGGCAATTCTGGCAGCGCTGTCCCTGTGGGCGGCGCTGCCTGCATTTGCGCAACCCCTGTCCTTCGGCCAGATCGAAGGGCCGCCGGTGGTGACGCTGAACCAGGAACGCCTGTTCCAGGAATCGCGCTTCGGCCAGCGCCTGCAAGACGAGATCGACGCGGCATCGGCGGCACTGGCACGCGAAAACCGCGAGATCGAGGCCGAGCTCCTGCAGGAGGAACGCCGCCTGACCACGCGCCGGGCCGAGCTGTCCTCGGAGGAGTTCCGGCCCCTGGCCGACGAGTTCGACGCCCGTGTCGAATCGATCCGCGACGAGCAATCCGAACGCCTGCGCCGCCTGACCGCCCAGGCCGAGGCCGCGCGGCGCTATTTCATCCAGGCCACGACGCCGGTTCTGGTGGAGCTCTTGCAAGACCGTGGTGCGGCGGCGGTGCTGGACAGCCGCGCGGTGATCTATTCGGTCGAGGGCATCGACATCACCGATCTGGCGCTGGAACGGATCGACGCCGAGATCGGCAATGGCGGCGCGGGGCCGATCCTGAACCTGCTGGACACTGATCCGGGCCAGGCCCCGGCGGCGCCCGAGACGCCCGACAGCCCCCTTGCGCCGGAAATCCCCGTCCTGCCCGAAGACCCGCTTGCCCCGCAACAGCCCTGACGCGCTTGTCGGGCGGGGCGACAGTTGCTACCACAAGGTCCAAGGCCCAGAAGAAGGATGAACGCCCCGTGACAGCCGAGACCCCGACCAGCGCCGATATCGACCTGATCCAGCGCATCATCCCGCATCGCTACCCGTTCCTGCTGGTCGACAAGGTGCGCGATATCGTGCCCTTCAAATCGGCCGTGGGCATCAAGAACGTCACCATGAACGAGCCGCATTTCCAGGGCCATTTCCCCGGCGTGCCGATCATGCCCGGCGTCACCATCATCGAGGCGATGGCGCAGGCATCGGCGGTCATGGTGGGCGTCTCCGCCGACCTCGCCGACAAGAATTTCCTCGTCTATTTCATGGCCATAGACGGGGCCAAGTTCCGTCGCAAGGTCGGCCCCGGCGATGTGCTGGAGCTGCATGTCGAGGTGATCCGCGGCAAGCCCGGCGGCAAGGTCTGGAAGTTCAGGGGCCGCGCCGAGGTCGAGGGGGATCTGGCCTGCGAGGCCGAGTTCACCGCGATGATGGACCTGACCGGTTAAGGGGGCAAGCCGATGGCCATTGATGCCACAGCGCAGGTGCACCCCTCCGCCGTCATCGAGGAGGGGGCGGTGATCGGGGCCGGGGCCTCGGTCGGCCCGTTCTGCATTGTCGGCGCGGAGGTGGAACTTGGTCCCCGTGTCGCGCTGCGCAGCCATGTCGTGGTGACGGGACGGACGCAGATCGGCGAGGAGACGGTGATCTTTCCCTTCTCGGTGATCGGCGAGATCCCGCAGGACCTGAAATATGCCGGCGAGAATACCAGCCTGATCATCGGCAAGCGCAATCGCATCCGCGAAAGCGTCACGATGAATTGCGGCACCGAGGGCGGTGGCGGCGTGACCCGTGTGGGCGATGACGGCCTCTTCATGGCGGGCTGTCACATCGCGCATGACGCGCAGGTGGGCGACCGGGTGATCGTGGTCAACTCGGCGGCCATCGCGGGCCATTGCGTGCTGGAGGATGACGTGATCATCGGCGGCCTCTCGGGCGTGCATCAATGGGTGCGCATCGGCAAGGGCGCCATCATCGGCGCGGTCTGCATGGTGACGAAAGACGTGATGCCCTACGGTCTGGTGCAAGGCCCGCGCGGGGTGCTGGACGGGCTGAACCTGGTCGGGCTGAAACGCAAGGGCGTGGCGCGCGCCGACATCACCGCGCTGCGCGCCGCGTTCCAGCAGCTTGCGCAGGGCGAGGGCGCGTTCCTGGACCGGGCGCAGCGCCTCTCGGACGACAATCCCGACAGCGATTACGTGCGCGAGATGGTGGCCTTCATCCTGGGCGCAAGCGAACGGTCCTTCCTGACACCGGGGTAGTTGCATATGGCACGCGCAATCATCGCAGGCGCAGGGGCGCTGCCGGGGCTTTTGCTGGCGGCGGGGCCCGCTTGCGTGGTTCGGCTGGAAGGCGTCGCCAGCGCCCCGCTGGACGCGCCCGAGATCGCCGCCCGGTTCGAACAGTTCGGCCAGCTTTTCGCGGACCTCAAGGCGGCGGATGTGACCGAGGTGGCCTTTGCCGGGGCGCTTGCCCGTCCGAAGTTCGACCCCGCGCTGATGGATGCCGAGACCATGGGCCTGATGCCGCGCATCGCCGCCGCGATCGGCCAGGGGGATGATACGCTGTTGCGCGAGATTGCGGCGATCTTCGGGGAACAGGGCTTTACCGTTACCGGCGCCATCGACCTGCGCCCCGATCTGGTCGCGGATGCGGGCGCGATCTGCGGCGCGCCGACACAGGCGCAGGAGGGGGACGCCGCCCGCGCCCGCGCGGTTCTGGAGGCGCTCGGGCCGCTTGACGTGGGCCAGGGCGCGATTGCCGCCAGGGGCCAGGTGATCGGGGTCGAGACCCTGCAAGGCACCGACGCGATGCTGCGTTTCGTCTCCGTCACCGCGCCGGGGTCAGGCGGGGTGCTGGTCAAACGGCCCAAACCGGGGCAGGATCTGCGGATGGACACGCCGGTGATCGGCCCCGACACGGTGATGAAGGCGGCTGAAGCCGGGCTTTCGGGCATCGAGATCGCAGCCCGGTCGGTGCTGATCCTCGACCGCGACGCGGTGGCGGATGCGGCCGAGGCGGCGGGGCTGACCCTCTGGGCGCGGGAATGACGCGGCGGTTTTTCCTCGTCGCGGGCGAGGCCTCGGGCGACCGGCTTGGCGCGGCACTGATGGCGGGCTTGCGCGAATTGGCGGGCGAGGTGGAATTTCACGGCGTCGGCGGGCCCTTGATGGAGGCGCAGGGGATGCGCAGCCTCTTTCCGATGGAGAGACTCTCGGTCATGGGCATTGCCGAGGTGCTGCCGAAACTGCGCGAGCTGTTCGCATTGAAGGACCAGGTCGCGCGCGCGGTGCTGGACTGGAAGCCGGACGCGCTGATCACCATCGACAGCCCCGATTTCTGCCTGCGGGTGGCCAAGCAGGTGAAGGCCGCCGCGCCGGGGATGCGCATAATCCACTATGTCGCGCCCTCGGTCTGGGCCTGGCGCCCCAAGCGGGCCGCGAAGATGGCGCGCCATGTCGATCATGTGCTGGCCCTGCTTCCATTCGAGCCGCCCTATATGGAGGCCGCGGGCATGTCCTGCGATTTCGTCGGGCATCCGGTGGTGGCGGAGCCTCAGGCCACGGTGGCCGAGGCCATGGCCTTCCGTCACGCCCACGAAATTGCCCGCGATGCGCCGCTTCTGCTGATCCTGCCGGGCTCGCGCCGGTCTGAGGTCTCGCGGCTGGCCCCGATCTTCGGACGCGCCATCGCGCCGGTGCTGGCCGCCCATCCCGACCTGCGTGTCGTGGTGCCGACGGTGGCCCATGTCGCGCCGATCCTGCCCGAGTTGCTGGCCGATTGGCCGGTTGATCCGCTGGTGCTGGACCCGCGCCATATGCCGGGGATCGCGGCAGCCAAGCGCGCGGCCTTCACCGCGGCGGATTTCGCGCTGGCGGCATCGGGCACCGTGTCGCTGGAACTGGCGGCCAGCCACACGCCGATGGTGATCGCCTATGACATGAACCGGATCACCTGGGCGCTCATGCGCCGCGCGGCGCTCATTGACACGGTCACGCTGGTGAACCTGGTCTCGGAGACGCGGGTGATCCCGGAATTTCTCGGCCCCGCCTGCCAGCCCGCCGCGATCGGCGCGGCGCTGTCGGACCTGGCGGGAAACCCGCAGGCGCGGGAGGCGCAGCAAGACGCGATGACGCTGACGATGCAGCGTTTGGGGCAGGGTGGAGAGGCGCCGGGATTGCGCGCCGCCCGGTCCGTCCTGGCGCAGATCAGCACGTGAAATCAGCCTCTTGCGCGCCGCTGAGGCGTAGCAGATCATCCGGCGCGATGGGAAAGATGTGGCGCGGCGTTCCGGCGGCGGCATAGACGGTGGCGAAACTGCGCAAGCGCGGATCGCACCAGGCCCGGATCGGGTTTACATGCCCCACAGGTGCCACCCCGCCAATGGCGAAGCCCGTCTGCGCCCGGATCAGGCCCGCATCGGCCTTGCCCAGGGTCTCGCTCGCCAGCGCGCTGGCCTTCTCGGCACAGACCTGATTGCCGCCCGCGGTGATGAAAAGCAGCGCCTCGCCGCTGGCCGCGCCGCGAAAGATGATCGACTTGGCGATCTGGTCGATCTCGCAGCCCGCCGCGCGGGCCGCATCGGCTGCCGTGCGGGTTCCCTCGGCCATTTCCAGGATGTCAGGCGCGACCCCGCCCGCCTCCAGCGCTGCGCGCACACGTTTCAGGCTCTTGCTCATGGCTGTGTTCTTGCCGCGCCGCGCGGGGCTTGGCAAGGCGTTGACGCGGGGGGCGGGCAGCGCCATCAAGGAGGGATGAGCCTTGCATCCCGCCTCACCCGCCACCCGATCCCCTTCGACGAGGGGCTTGGCGCGGATGCGCTGACCCATCTGCCCGATCTGGCCCCGGAATTGCGCCCGCTCATTGAGGGCACCGCCGGGTGCAGCCCCTACCTGGCGCTGCTGATCGGCAAGGAGGCGGAGTGGCTGGCCGAGGCGCTGACCCGCGATCCGGGCGACGTGCAGTCCGACCTGCTGAAAGACACCGCCGCATTGGAGCGAGCCGATCTTGAGTCCGGCCTCAGGCAGGCCAAGCGCCGCGTGCATCTCTATGCAGCACTTGCCGATCTGGGCGGTGTCTGGACGCTGGAGGAGGTCACCGGCCTGATCAGCGATTTCGCCGATGCCGCCGTCTCGGTCTGCCTGCGCCGCCTGCTGGTGGCCGAGGCAAGGCGCGGCAAGATCCCCGGCCTGAGTGAGGCGGACGCGGCGACCGGCGCGGGCATGGTCGCCATCGCCATGGGCAAGATGGGCGCGCGGGAGCTGAACTATTCCTCCGATATCGACCTCATTTGCCTCTTTGACGATGACCGCTTTGACGATGCGGACGAGATGGAGGCGCGGGCAGGCTTCATCCGCGTCACCCGCAAGATGGCGGCGACCCTGAACGACGTCACGCGCGAGGGCTATGTGTTTCGCACCGACCTGCGGCTGCGCCCCGATGCCTCTGTCACGCCGGTCTGCATCTCGATGACCGCCGCAGAACGCTATTACGAGGCCGAGGGGCGCAACTGGGAACGTGCCGCCTATATCAAGGCGCGCGCGGCGGCGGGCGACATTGCGGCGGGCGAGTGGTTCCTGGAGATCCTGACCCCCTTCGTCTGGCGCAAGCACCTGGATTTCGCCGCCATCGAAGACACCCAGAACATGCGCCGCAAGATCCGCAGCCACAAGGGGCTGCACGGGCCGATCAAGCTGGAAGGGCATGACATGAAGCTTGGCCCCGGCGGCATCCGCGAGATCGAGTTTTTCGCCCAGACCCGCCAGATCGTCTCGGGCGGGCGCGACCCTGATCTGCGGCTGCGCGGCACGGTTCCGGCGCTGGCGATGCTGGCGGAAAAGGACTGGATCAGCGACCAGACGGCAAGGGAGTTGACCGATCACTACCGCGCGCATCGCGAGATCGAGCACCGGGTGCAGATGATCCATGACACCCAGACCCATGACCTTCCCACGAATGAGGACGGGTTCCGGCGGCTGGCCAATCTCTGCGGGCAAAGCGACGTGGCGGGGTTCCGTGCGGGGTTGCAGGAACGGCTGGCCGCTGTCGACGCGCTGTGCGAGCCCTTCTTCAAGACCGAGACCACACCCGCCCATGACATGCCGGACCTCAGCGAGACCGCCGAGGATATCGTCGCGCGCTGGCCCGGCTATCCGGCGCTGCGTTCGGCGCGGGGGCAGGCGATCTTTGCGAGGTTGAAACCCGATATCCTGGCCCGGTTCCTCGACACGCCGCGCCCCGACGAGGCATTGACCAATTTCGACGGCTTCCTGCGCGGCCTGCCTGCGGGCGTGCAGCTCTTCGCCCTTTTCGAGGCCAACCCGAGCCTTGTCGATCTGCTGGTCGATATCTGCGGCACCGCGCCCGGCCTGTCGCGCCACCTGTCACGCAATTCCGGCGTGCTGGACGCGGTGATCGGCGGCGGGTTCTTCGAGGCCTGGCCGGGCGAGGAGGCGCTGGAGGCCGATCTTGAAAGCGACCTGGAGGGGCTGGATTACGAGGATGTCCTCAACGCCACGCGGCGCTGGAAGAAGGAATGGCATTTCCGCATCGGGGTGCATCACCTGCGCGGCTTGATCGACGCCGAGGAGGCAGGCGCGCAATATTCGCAACTGGCCAGCACCATCATCCGCGCCCTCTGGCCCCGCGTCGCCGAGGAGGTCGCGCGTCGGCATGGACCGGCCCCCGGCAAGGGCGGCGCGGTGGTGGCAATGGGCAGCCTCGGCGCGGGGCAGTTGACCGCCGGATCGGACCTGGACCTGATCGTGATCTACGACGCGGACGGGGTCGAGATGTCGGAGGGCAAGCGCCCGCTGGATGCGCGCGGCTGGTATGCCAAGGCGACCAAGACGCTGATCACCGCGCTGTCGGCCCCCACCGGCGACGGTACGCTTTACGAGGTCGATATGCGGCTGCGCCCCTCGGGGCGGCAGGGGCCGGTGGCGACCTCGATCGACAGCTACCGCAACTATCACCTGGGCGAGGCGTGGACCTGGGAACACCTGGCGCTGACCCGCGCGCGGCCCCTTGCGGGCAAGCCTGCGCTTCTGGACGCCATCGAAGCCGTGCGGGTCGAGGTCCTGACCGTCACCCGCGACCCGGCCAAGGTGGTGGCCGACGCGCAGGACATGCGCGCGCGGCTGGCCGCGGCGGGGCGTGTGGGCGAGGGGCTCGACGCCAAGGAGGGGCCGGGCCGGATGAAGGATATCGAACTGGTTGGACAGGCGGCTGCCCTCATCGCGCATTGCCCCCGCCGCGATGTCGCCGCGCAATTGCGGGCAGGCGTGTCGCTTGGCTGGCTGGAGGCGGGGCAGGCGGACGCGTTGCAGGAGGCGCATCACCTCTATGGGCGTCTCAACCAGGCAACGCGGCTTCTGACCGACAAGCGGCTGGACCTCGACGAGATCGGCCTTGGCGGGCGGCGCTTCCTCTCGCGTGAGACGGATGTCGCGGATGTGGGCGAACTTGCCGCGAAAACGGAAAGCATACGGGCACGGGCCGAGGATATCATCGCGAAGGCCATGGCCAAGCCACCGAAGGATGCGTGACATGCGCGACGCGAGCGACCCAAAACACCTTATCCATGAGGCCTACCGGATCGACGGGATCGACGCCTCCCAGTGCCGCTCGATCTTCGTCGATTGGGCGCTCAGCCTCTCCGACCCCGACCCCGCCCCGCATCTGCGCCTGCTGCTGGCGCGACACGGGGATACGCACCCGGATCATCCGATGACAAAAGTGCTGCGCGAGGGGCTGGAGACGCCGCCCGCGAAGGGCAGGCGCGGCGGTCGTGCGGGGCGGCTCTAGCTTGTTACCCGCGCAGCCTGTGTGCCGCGTTCGCGGTAGGGGGTGGTGTCGTAATGCGCGCGGTAGCATTTCGAGAAATGCGAGGGTGAGGCGAAGCCGCAGGCCAGCGCCACGTTGATCACGCTCATGTCGGTCTGCAACAGCAGGTTGCGCGCCTTTTGCAGGCGCAGCTCCATGTAATAGCGTTTCGGGCTGCGGTTGAGGTAGCGGCGGAACAGGCGTTCAAGCTGCCGGGTCGACATGCCGACCTCCTGCGCCAGGATCGAGGGGCTGATCGGCTCCTCTATGTTCTGCTCCATCATGCGGATGACCTGGCTGAGCTTGGGGTGCCGCACGCCGATGCGCGTGGGGATCGACAGGCGTTGCGTGTCCTGGTCGGTGCGGATCGAGCTATAGATCATCTGGTCGGCCACCTGGCTCGCCAGTTCCTCGCCGTGATCGGTGGCGATGATCGTCAGCATCAGGTCGATGGACGCGGTGCCGCCCGCCGTGGTCATCCGGTTGCCGTCGATGACGAAGACCGATTTGGTTAGGTCGACCTCCTCGAACTCCTCGGAAAAGCTGTCCTGGTTTTCCCAGTGGATCGTGGCCCGCTTGCCATCCAGCAGCCCCGCCTTGGCCAGCGCGTGACCGGCGGTGCAAAGTGCTGCGATGCTGACCCCGCGCCGCGCCTCGCGCCTGAGCCAGTTGACCAGCCGCCGCGTGGTCGCGGCCTGCACCTCGACGCCGCTGCACAGCACGACGGTGTCCTCGCGGTTCAACTCCTCCAGGTCCATGGCCAGCCTGAACACGGCGCCCGAGCTGGATCGCGCCTCTTCGCCGCCTTCGCCCGCGAACACGATGTCATAGAGCTTCGCCTCGGCAAGGCGGTTGGCAATGCGCAGCGCATCGACCGCGCCCGCGCAGCTGAGCATGGTGAAATTGTCCATCAGGACAAATACGAATTTCTTGGGGTGCCGGGGCACACCATTGACCAGGGTTACCATGCCGCTGCAATCCTCCCAGATGGCGTCAGCGAGACGTTGCTGCAAGTAGCGAAACCACCAATTCGGCGCTGGCGCAATCCCCGCAGGCCCGATTTTCGCATTGGCCAAGGGCAAAGGGATGCGTATAAGCGGCCTCGGACTTCAATCAGGAGACGTGTGATGGCACAGGCGTGGACGAAATCAAGCTGGCGGCAGAAGCCTCGGGTTCAGATGCCCGACTATCTGGACGGCGAGGCCCTGGCCCGCGTCGAGACCCAGCTTGCCAGCTATCCGCCGCTGGTCTTCGCCGGCGAGGCGCGCCGCCTGAAACGCGAACTGGCGGCCGTGTCGCGCGGCGATGCGTTCCTGCTTCAGGGTGGTGATTGCGCCGAGAGCTTTGCCGCCTTTTCCGCCGACAGCATCCGCGACACCTACAAGGTGATGTTGCAGATGGCGATCGTGCTGACCTTCGCCGCCAAGGTGCCGGTGGTCAAGGTGGGGCGCATGGCCGGACAGTTTGCCAAGCCGCGCTCGGCACCGACCGAAGTGAAGAACGGCGTGGAACTGCCCTCCTACCGGGGCGACATCATCAACGAGCTGGATTTCACCCCCGAGGCGCGCATCCCGAGCCCCGAGAAGATGTTGCAGGCCTATACCCAGTCGGCGGCGACGCTGAACCTGATCCGCGCCTTCAGCCAGGGCGGCTTCGCCGATATCCACCGGGTACATTCCTGGACCCTCGGCTTTACCGAGGATGACGAGGCCGACCGCTACCGCGACATGGCCAACCGGATCTCGGACGCGCTGGACTTCATGACCGCCGCGGGCGTGAATGCCGATACCTCGCACACCATCGCCTCGGTCGATTTCTACACCAGCCATGAATCGCTGCTCTTGGAATACGAGGAGGCGCTCTGCCGGATCGATTCCACCTCCGGCCTTCCGGTCGCGGGCTCGGGCCACATGATCTGGATCGGCGACCGCACCCGCCAGCCCGACGGTGCGCATGTGGAATTCGCGCGCGGCGTGCAGAACCCGGTGGGCCTGAAATGCGGGCCGACCACGACGGCGGAGGACCTCAAGGTGTTGATGGAGAAGCTGAACCCGGAGAACGAGGCCGGGCGTCTGACGCTCATCGCCCGTTTCGGGGCCGGATCGGTGGGCGACCATCTGCCGCGCCTCATTGAAACCGTGCGCAGCGAAGGGGCCAATGTGGTCTGGTCCTGCGACCCGATGCACGGCAACACGATCAAGTCCGACAGCGGCTACAAGACCCGGCCTTTCGACAGCGTGCTGCGCGAGGTGCAGGAATTCTTCGCCATCCACCGCGCGGAAGGCACCGTGCCGGGCGGCGTGCATTTCGAGATGACGGGCGCGGATGTGACGGAATGCACCGGCGGCGTGCGCGCCGTCTCGGATGAGGATCTGTCGGACCGCTACCACACCGCCTGCGATCCGCGTCTCAATGCCTCGCAATCGCTGGAACTGGCCTTCCTGGTGGCCGAGGAATTGTCCAACCGCGAAACCGCGCCGTCGCGCGCGATTGGTTAATCGGCCAGCTTCGGACGCAAAAAAACACCCCCGGTTGCCGCAAGGCCGCCGGGGGTTTTTCCGTTCAATGCCGTGGTTTCGGTTAACCGGTCAGTCCTTGCCGCCATCCAGCAGCGTCAGCCGGGGGGCCCTGCGCGGGGTCGGCGCGTCATAGGGGGGCGTGGCCTCGTTGAAGCCGGCAGCGGGCGCGACCGGTTTGCCCGGCTGGATCGGATGCAGCGCGGGGCGGCGGATGCGGAACCGGCGCGGCGGCAGGCCGATCACGCCATCGGTGACCATGATGCCAAGCGCGCGGCTGACCTGCCCCTTGTTGTCAGTGAGCGGCATCAGCGTCATGCGCCCTTCCAGCGGCGCGCGGCCCTGCGCGTCCGAGACCAGGTCGATATCCAGCGAACAGGGCCCCTCGAACACCATTTCCACATGTTCCATCAAGCGCTTGCGGTCGGAAAGCTCGAAGAACGAGCGCAGCGGCATCCCGCGCACATCCATCCCCATCAACTGCGTCAGGTGCTGCCCCGCGAGGCGAAACCGCACGGTTCCGGGGCGCAGGTGATCAAGGATGAAGGCATAGCTCAGCGCCTGCCTGATGTCGCGCGGATCGACATCGGCGCGGCGCGGCACGGCGGCGCCCTGGCGCAGCCCTTCCCAGTATCGGATGAAATCGCTGACGATCGGATTGATCATGGCATCCCGGCGCTGCCAGAGGGCAACGACATTGTCCTGTGTCACAGTATTTCGGCTCACCACTTCAGTGCTCCTACCAAAACCATGCCCCGGCTCAGGGTCTCGCATTGGCGTCACACGTGGCCTTGTGTTAACGCTAGGCGCGAAATCCTTACCCGTTTCTTAATAACACGTTGAAAATTGTTCGAGCAGGGGGAAATCTGCGCAGTGGTTAACTCGATGACGGGCTTCGCGGCCCAGGACGTGGCGGGCGACGGGCAGATGCGCGCCTGGGAAATTCGCAGCGTGAACGGCAAGGGGCTGGATATACGGATGCGCCTGCCGGACCGGCTGGGGCGGCTGGAAACGGCGGTGCGGGACCGGCTGAAGACGCGGCTGGCACGTGGCAATGTGACTGTCAACCTGCGCATCACCCGCGACAGCGCGACCGGCGCGGTGTCGGTGGATGAGACCGCCCTGATGGGCGCTCTCTCCGCCATCGCCCATGTCGAACGCGCCGCGATGGCCGAGGGGTTGCACCTGACCAGCGCGCGGCCCACCGACATCCTGACCATGCAGGGCGTGATGACCAGCGACGCCGCCGAGATGGGGCTGCCCGAGGATGACGTGCTGCTGGCCGAGTTCGACAGCCTCACCGAGGCGTTCGTCGCCGCCCGTGCCGCCGAGGGCGCGGCGCTGCACGACAGTCTGAAAGGTCAGATCGCGCAGATGCGCCCACTGGTCGATCAGGCGCAGGCGCTGGCGAAGGCGCGCAGCGAAACCGCCGCCGAGCGGCTGCGCGACAACGTGGCCAAGCTGCTCGGGGCCACGGACGCGGCCGACCCCGACCGCATCGCGCAGGAACTGGCGCTGCTGGCGGTGAAGTCCGACGTAACGGAAGAGATCGACCGCCTGTCTGCCCATATCGACGCGGCCGAGACGCTGCTGGCCACGGATGGCCCCATCGGGCGGCGCTTCGATTTCCTGATGCAGGAGTTCAACCGCGAGGCCAACACGCTCTGCTCCAAATCCGGCGACGGCGCGCTGACCCAGGCGGGGCTTGACCTCAAGGTGTTGATTGATCAGATGCGCGAGCAGGTGCAGAACGTGGAGTGAGCATGGAACTGACCAACCCCCGCCGCGGCCTTCTGGTCATTCTTTCCTCGCCCTCGGGGGCTGGCAAATCGACGCTGGCGCGGCGGTTGATGGACTGGGACGCGACGCTCAGTTTCTCGGTGTCCGCCACCACGCGGCCCCCGCGCCCCGGCGAGGAGCATGGCCGCGAATACTATTTCCACGACAAGACCGCGTTTCAGGCCATGGTCGCCGATGGAGCCATGCTGGAACACGCGCATGTCTTCGGCAATTTCTACGGCTCGCCCATGGCCCCGGTCGAAAAAGCCATCGAGGCGGGGCGCGATGTGCTGTTCGATATCGACTGGCAGGGCGCGCAGCAGATCCGCAACTCGGTCCTGGGGCTGCACACGCTGTCGATATTCATCCTGCCGCCCTCGATCACCGAGTTGCGCCGCAGGCTGGAGGCGCGGGGCCAGGACGATGAAGACACCATCGCCAAGCGGATGCAGAAATCCTGGGATGAAATCAGCCATTGGGACGGCTATGATTATGTCCTGGTCAATGACGATCTGGATGCGACCGAGGCGCAATTGAAGACGATCCTGACCGCCGAGCGCCTGCGCCGCGCGCAACAACCGGGGCTCAAGGATCACGTGCGCCGGTTGCACCAGGAATTCATCGAGGGACAGATATGATTTACGAGTTGGACGGCATCGCGCCCGCAATCGACGAAGATACCTGGGTCGCGCCCGATGCCAATGTCATCGGCAAGGTGGTGCTGGAGGCAGGCGCGGCGGTCTGGTTCGGGGCCACGCTGCGCGGCGATATCGAGGAGATTCGCGTGGGCGCGGGCACCAATATTCAGGAAAACGCGGTCCTGCATACCGATCTGGGCTATCCCATGACCATCGGCAAGGACTGCACCATCGGGCACAAGGCGATGCTGCATGGCTGCACCATCGGCGATGGCAGCCTGATCGGCATGGGGGCCACGGTGCTGAACGGCGCGAAGATCGGCAAGGGCTGCCTGATCGGCGCCTGCGCGCTGGTGACGGAGGGCAAGGAGATCCCCGATCACTCGCTGGTCATGGGCTCGCCCGGCAAGGTGGTGCGCAGGCTGGATGAGGCGGCGCTGGAGGCGCTGCGCGACTCGGCCCGACGCTACCAGGACAACATGCGCCGGTTCCGCGACGGCTTGCGCGCGCTTTAAGGCAGGTCGATCCGCATGGAGAGGCCAAGCGCGTCGATGTCGATCCGCGTTTCAAGTGCCGCGTCACGGGCCTCGACCTCCTGTGTCAGCAGCGCGAATTGCACCTTGGCGGGCGGAGGGGCCGCGGCAATCCCCGGTGTCGCCAGCGCCTGCCAGCACGGATCGTCAACCGACAGCTTGCGGCCCGTTCCGTCCAGCTTCCAGGCCGCGCCGTCCTGCCGGATCGTCAGCGTACCGCCGAGCGGAAAGGCGGTTTCCGCGACGTTCAGTATCAGGAAGGCCAGCTTGGCATCGCGGCGCGGCAGGTCGCCCGTGACCTGCCAGTCGACCTCCAACCGACCGGCCCCGTATATGCCGCCGAGCACCTCGCGCAGCTCGCGCGCCGACAGGGTTTCGCCGGGGCGCGCGGCCCCGAAGGCGATGCGGAAAAACCTGATCCGCGCCAATGCGTCCTTGACCGCGTCGCCAATCAGTTCAAGTTCGGGTGAGGGGGCGGTGCCGGAGAGCGCCAGCAACTCCAGCCCGTTCGATATGGCGCTGATCGGATTCACCAGGTCGTGGCAAAGCCGCGAGCCGACAAGCTGCGAAAGGTCACTGGCCGGGAAGTCCCGTCGGTCATCCATCACAAGGGGGTCTCCACTATGTCCAAGGGGCTGAACGCGATGTTGTCACCGGGGATGCTGGTGCGCCACCCCGACCAGCCCGATTGGGGCCTGGGGCAGGTGCAGTCCAATATCGGCGGCCGCATCACGGTGAATTTCGAACACGCCGGAAAGGTGGTGATCAACGGGGATGAGGTGGGTCTGATCATCGCGTCCTGACCTTTGCTCCGGGTGTCTCTGGCAGACCCGACGCTACCGCCCAGAGGGTTAACAGAAGGCTAACGCAAAGGGCCCTCCCGTTGCAAACAGGCGGGCAATCGCTTACCTGCGGGGCCGGGTCAGGAAAAGGCAGGGATGGCAGATGATCCTCGATGATGCCCGGTTCGAGATGCGGCTGGCCCGCGACGCGGCCGATCTGCGGCTGGCGCAGGCCCTGCGCTACGAGGTGTTCGTGGCCGAACTGGGCGCGGACGGGCCGCTGGTCGATCACACCGCGCGGCGGGAGGCCGACCGGTTCGACCCGTTCTTCGATCACCTGATGCTGTTCGACCGGACCCGCGCGGGCAATCCTTGCGTCGGTGTCACCCGGATGATGCGCGAGGACCGGGCGTGGGAAGCGGGGCAATTCTATTGCGACGATGAATATGATCTGGGCGTGCTCCGCGCCTCGGGTCGCAGGCTGCTTGAGCTTGGCCGATCCTGCCTGCACCCTGACTATCGCGGCGGCACGGCGATGGCGCAGATGTGGTCGGGGCTGGCCGCTTACGTCGAGGCGCATGGGGTCGAGGTGATCTTCGGCGTCGCCTCGTTCCACGGCACCGACGTGACCCCGCTGGCCGCGCCGCTCTCGTTCCTGCATCACCGCCACCTCGCCCCGCCCGCTTTGCGCGTCACAGCCCGTGAACCGGGGCGGCAGAGGATGGACCTGATCCCGCAGGCCGACCTCGACCGCGCCGCCGCCAGCCGGAAGATCCCTGCGCTGATCAAGGGCTACCTGCGCATGGGCGGGTTCGTGGGCGCGGGGGCGTTCATCGACCATGCCTTCAACACGACCGATATCTGCCTGGTGGTGGATGTCGCCCGTATCCCGGCCCGCCATCGCGGGTTTTATGCGCAAGGCTTGCGCGGATGAGCACATGGGATGACGGCACGCGGCCCGATCCGATGCCCATCGGGCCGCTTGGATGGGCGCGTGTTGTCTTGCGCGGCGGGGCGATCTCCGTGCTGCTGGCGATTGGCCTGGCCGTTCTTCTGCTCCTGCGGCTTGTGGAGATTGTGACCCTGTGCGGGCGACGCATCGCCACGCCATTTGTGATCCAAAGCGTATGTATATCAACGCTCTGGATTATGCGGCTAAAGCGATACATGAAGGGCTCTCCGCTGCGCGGCAAAGGCGCGATGGTGGCCAATCACGCCTCCTGGCTGGATATTTTCGTCCTGAACGCCAGCGCGCGGGTCGTGTTCGTCTCCAAGGCCGAGGTTGCGGGTTGGCCCGTCATCGGCTGGCTCGCCCGCGCCACCGGCACCGTCTTCATCCGCCGCGACCGGCGCGAGGCCGGGACGCAGCAGGCGATCTTGCGGGAGCGCCTTCTGCGCGGCGACCGGCTGCTCATCTTCCCCGAGGGCACCAGTACCGACGGCCAGCGCGTCCTGCCCTTCAAGCCGACCCTGTTCGCGGCCTTCTGTGCCGAGGACCTGCGGGAGAGGATCATGGTGCAGCCGGTCTCGATCCGCTACGAGGCCCCCGAGGCGGCGGATCCGCGCTTCTACGGCTGGTGGGGCGGCATGGAATTCGGCCCGAGCCTGCTTCAGGTGCTGGCCGCACGGCGTCAGGGCCGGGTGCATGTGACCTATCACGCAGCCCTTGCGCCCGCTGATATGCCGGACAGAAAGGCGCTGGCGGCGGCATCCGAACGGGCGGTGCGCGAGGGCTTCAGCGCAGCGGGGCGGTAAGCGCGGTCAGTGCTGCGGCGGGATCGTCCTGGCCCCAGATCTCGGCCCCGATGGCGAAGAAATCGGTGACGGGGGCGAATGCGGCCACAAGATCGGCGGTCAGCGCGCCTTCGGCCACCACGGGCAGCTCGATCATCTGCGACCACCAGGCAAAGAGATCATGCTCGGCGCGCGTGCCGTCGCCAAGCGGGCTGTCTCCGACGGGTCCGAAGGCGATGTAATCGGCCCCATTTTCGCCCGCGCTCATCCCCTCGTGGCTGGAGACCCCGCAATAGGCCCCGATGATGGCATCGGCCCCCAGATCCTTGCGCGTCTTGCGCACGGAGCGGGCAGCATCGGTCAGGTGGACGCCGTCGAGGCCCAGTTTCTCGACCAGACCGATATGACGCTCGATCACCAGCGGCACGTCGCGCTCATGCGCAATGAGGCGCAGGGCATCGGCGGCACGGGCGACTTCATCGGCGTCAGTGGAGGCATGGGCCAGCCGCAGGCAGGCGATGTCATGGGCGTCCAGCACGCGGGCAAGCGTGGCGCCAAAGCTTTCGGGGTCGAAGGCGGGCGGGCTGACCAGGTAGATCCGGGGCGCGTCGCGTGTGTCGTCACTCATCTCTCTCTCGTCCTTGGCCAGTGTCACCGCGCCTGATACCGCCCTCGCGCCGCCAGAACAATGGGCAGCTTGCGCGGGGCCGCGCGCGGGGCTACGAGACGCGCCATGACACATGACACACCCGAGCCCGCATTTGTCCTCGTGCGCCCGCAGATGGGCGAGAATATCGGCGCCTCGGCCCGCGCGATGTTCAATTTCGGCCTGTCGCATATGCGGGTGGTGGCCCCCCGCGACGGCTGGCCCAATGAACGCGCGGTGGCGCTGGCCAGCGGTGCGGGCCGGGTGCTGGACCGGGCGGGCGTGGTGGACACGGTGGCCGAGGCGATCCGCGATTGCACTTACGTCTTTGCCACGACGGGTCGGGGCCGGGGCCTGACCAAACCCATCGTCAGCCCGGAACGCGCGATGGCGCAGGCCCGCGCGATCCATGCCGAAGGCGGCAAGGTGGCGGTGCTGTTCGGGCCGGAGCGCGCGGGGTTGGAGAACGAGGATGTGGCGCTGGCCAATGCGATCATCTCGGTTCCCGTGAACCCGGATTTCCCGTCAATCAACCTGGCGCAATGCGTGCTGCTGACAGCCTATGAATGGCGGCGCGCGGGCGTGGAGGTGCCCCCGGAGGTGATGGAACTGGCCCGCACCGATTTCGCATCCGGGCTGGAGGTCGAGAAGCTTGGCGATCATTTCGAGGAGCGGCTGGAGGCGGCCGGGTTCTTCTTTCCCGAGACCAAGGCAGGCCATATGCGCGTGAGCCTGCGCAACATGTGGGCGCGGCTGGCGCTGACGCGCGCCGATGTGCAAACGCTGCACGGGGTGCTGCGCCAGATGGTGCGCTGGAAGGAGCGGGGGTGAGGCGCCTCCTCGGGCCTTGCGGCCCTCCTCGGCCGGATCGTCTGGTGCGTGTCATCGGGGGCGTCGGGACCGGGACGGACCGGCGGATTTTGAGTATTTTGGCCAAGAAGATGAAGCAAGGGCGCGCTTGAAGCGGACTGCCTTGGGGGCTAGGTCTGACGGCGGATTGTATCGTGAGGGATGTGATGGCTGGGAAGCGCAGCATTTTCGAAGAGGTCGAGAGCGCAGAGAAGCGGGCGGCGACGCCCGGCGCGCTGAGCGCGGGGCGCGCGGGGCGGGGCCGGGCTTTCGCGCGCGGCTGGCTGATGGTGCTCTTCGCGCTCGTCGTTGGGATGATCGTCGTGGGCGGTTTGACGCGGCTGACCGATAGCGGTCTGTCGATCACCGAATGGGCCCCCTTCAGCGGCGCCTTGCCGCCGTTGAGCGCGGCCGATTGGCAGGCGGAGTTCGCCGCCTACCAGGAGACGCCCGAATTTCAGCTGCAAAACAGCGCCATGACGCTGGAGGCGTTCAAGACCATCTTCTGGTGGGAATGGGGTCATCGGCAATTGGGCCGGGTCGTCGGGCTGGTCTGGTTTGCGGGGTTCGCCTTCATGGCGCTGACCGCGCGCATGCCGCGCGGCTGGTCGGGGCGGTTCCTCTTTATCGGGGCGCTTGGCGGTTTGCAGGGCGCGATCGGCTGGTGGATGGTGTATTCGGGCCTGCAAGAGGGCATGGTCGATGTCGCCTCCTACCGTCTGGCGGTGCATCTGGGGCTGGCCTTCCTGATCCTGGCCTTCATCGCCTGGTATGCCTTCCGCCTTGGCCGCGAGGAGGCCGAGTTGATGGGCGCGCGGCGTGATCGCGACACAAGGCTGCAAGGCTGGTGCGACGATCTGCTGATCCTGGCTTTCCTGCAGATCATCCTTGGCGCGCTGGTCGCGGGCATCGACGCAGGCCGCCTGTTCCCCGATTGGCCGCTGATGGCCGGTGAGTTCTTCCCGCCCTATATGTGGTCCCTCTTTGACCCCGCCTGGCGCAACCTCTTCGAGAATGCGGGCACGGTGCAATTCTTCCACCGTCTTCTGGGCTATGGCTTGGCGCTGGTCGCCCTTGGCGCGATGATCGCGGCGCGGCGCTCGGGCAGGATCGCCTCGCGCGGGGCGCTTCAGGTGGCGGGCGTGATGGTGCTGCTGCAGGCCGTTCTGGGGATTGTCACGGTGATCTATTCCTCGCCGCTGGAACTGGCGATCCTGCACCAGCTTGGCGCGGTGTTGACGGTCGTGCTGATCCTGCGGGCGCGGTTCCTGGCCATTCATCCGTTGGCGCAATCGGTCCGGGGGCGCGCGACATGAGCGCCTATGACGATCTGATCGCGTTCGATCGCGAAACCCAGGCGCTGGCGCAGGTGATGGGCCGGCTGGGGTGGGACCAGGAAACCGTGATGCCGCGCGGGGCGGCCGATCAGCGTTCCGACGAGATGGCGGCGATGGAGGCCGTGCTGCACGCGCGCCGGACCGATCCGCGCGTGGGCGAGTGGCTGACGAAGGCCGCTGCGGCGGACGAGGTCGCGCGGGCCAATCTGCGCCTGATCGAGCGGGTCTACAGGCGCACGACCAAGGTGCCCGCAAAGCTTGCCAGCCAGATCGCGCGGGTGACCTCGCGGGCGCAGGGCATCTGGGCCGAGTCGCGCGCCGCGGAGTCGGTCTCCGATTTCCTGCCGACACTGGCCGAGGTGCTGCGGCTGAAACGCGAGGAGGCGGCGGCGATTGCCGAGGGGGGCGATGCCTATGACGCGCTGTTGCAGGATTACGAGCCGGGGATCACGGGCGCGGAGATCGCCGCGCTCTTTGGCCGGATGCGGCCGCGGCTGGTCGATCTGCGCGCGCGCATCATGGAAAGCGGTGTGTCCCCGGCGCCGTTGCAAGGGCGCTTTGACGACAGGGCACAGATGGCGCTGGCCCATGATCTGGCGACACGGTTTGGCTATGATTTCCGCCATGGCCGCATCGACAAGGCGGTGCATCCGTTCAGCTCCGGTTCGGGCCGCGATGTGCGCATCACCACGCGGGTGGTGGAAACCGATCCGTTCAATTGCCTCTATTCGACCATCCACGAGGTTGGCCATGCCTGCTATGAGTTGGGTATCGACCCGGCCTATCACCTGAGTGCGCTCGGGCAGGGGGTCTCGATGGGGGTGCATGAGAGCCAGAGCCGCTCCTGTGAGAACCAGATGGGCCGCAGCCGCGCCTTTACCGGCTGGCTTTACGGCGCGATGACGGACCAGTTCGGCGATCTGGGGCTGGACGGGCCGGAGGCATTTCACGCCACCGTCAACCGGGTGCAATCGGGCTATATCCGCACCGAGGCCGACGAGGTGCATTACAACCTTCATGTGCTGCTGCGCTTCGACCTGGAGCGCGCGCTGATTTCGGGTGACCTGGCGGTGGCGGATCTGGAGGCGGCCTGGAATGATCGGTTCAAGGCCGATTTCGGGGTCGCCGTTGATAAACCTTCCAACGGCATGCTTCAGGATGTGCATTGGTCGGTCGGCCTTTTCGGCTATTTCCCGACCTACACGCTTGGCAATGCCCATGCCGGGTGCCTGTTCCAGACCCTGCGCGGCGATGTGCCGGAGCTTGACGTGGCCCTGGCCATGGGCGACCCGTCGCCTGCCACGTCCTGGATGGCGGCCAACCTGCAAACCCATGGCGGGCTTTACGAGCCGCGCGATGTGGTCGAGCGCGCCGCGCGGATGAAGGTCAGCGAAGGCCCGTTGCTGGATTATCTCGACGCCAAGTTCGGCGCGATCTACGGGGTCTGACCCTATGTCCGCGCGGGCCAGGGATGTCGCGCGCGGGCCTGCCATCTGGATGCTGGCGCTGGCGGAGACGCTGGCCTATGCCTGTTTCTACTACATCTTCGCGGCCCTGATCGTGGCCTGGCAGGCCGATCTTGGATGGGCGCGCACGGTGCTGGCGGCGGGGCCGACCCTCTCGATCATCCTCGCGGCGGCGCTGGCCCCGGTCATGGGGCGCCTGGTCGATGCGGGACGGGGCCCCGAGGTGATGGCGGGCGGGGCCTTGATCGGGGCGGGGGCACTGCTGCTGCTGGCCGTCTCGGAGACCCCGCGCAGCTACCTGATCGCCTGGGGGGTGATCGGGCTGGCGCAGGCGGCCTGCCTTTACGAGGTCTGTTTCGCCTTCCTCATTCGCCGTTTGGGAGACCATGCCCGCCCCGCGATCACGCGGGTGACGCTGGTGGCGGGGTTTGCGGGCACCATCGCCTTTCCGGCGGGTGCCGCGATGTCGGAGGGCATCGGCTGGCGCGGCGCGGTCATGGTCGCGGCGGGGGTGGCGGCCTTGATCCTCCTGCCGCTCTATGTCGCGGCGGGGCGGGTGATCCGATCCGCGGGGCTGCCGGTCATCACCACGGCCGAGGCCGACCGTGGCGCGCTGGCCCGCGCGCTGACCCGGCCACAATTCTACCTGCTGGCGGTGATCTTCGCCGCCGTCAGCCTCAATCACTGGATGGTGGTCAATTTCGCGGTGCCGATCTTCCTGGACCGGGGCGCGGGGCAGGGGGTTGCGGTTCTGGCGGCCTCCACCGTGGGGCCTGCGCAGGTGGCCGGGCGGCTCATCCTCTTTCGCTTCGAGGCGCGTCTTGGCACGGGTCCGACGACGCTGATCTGCCTTGCGGGGATGATCATCGGCACCGGCGCGCTGTGGCTGGCGGGACTGGCGCCCTGGCTGATCTTCGTCTTCACCGCCGTGCAGGGCGGGGCCATCGGCGTGATGACGATCCTGCGCCCGGTGCTGATCGCGACCGTCATGGGGCCGGGGGGATACGGCGCGATTGCGGGCGCGATCCAGATGCCCGCGCTGCTGGCGGGTGCTGCCGCCCCGCTGGTCGGCGCGGTGATGCTGGCCGGGCCGGGGGTGCCGGGGCTGCTGGTTCTGTCGCTGGTGCTGGTGGCGGGGTCGGGTCTTCTGGCGCGGGTTGTGCTCAGTCTTGCGGCCAGTTCGGGGGGCGCTTCTCGATGAAGGCGGTGATGCCCTCGGCGGTGTCATCCTCCAGCATGTTCTCGACCATCACCGCGCCGGTATAGTGATAGGCCTGGTCCTGGGTCATCTGCATCTGGTCATAGAAGGCGCGCTTGCCGATGCGCACGGCCGATCCCAGTTTGCCCGCGATGGTCTCGGCCAGGTCCAGCGTCTCGGCCTCCAGGGCCTCGGCGGCGACGGCCTTGTTGATCAGGCCAAGCTCGACCGCGCGGGTGGCGTAGAAGAACCGGCCCGTGGTCAGCATCTCGAAGGCTTGCTTGCGCGGGATGTTGCGCGACAGCGCCACCATGGGGGTCGAGCAGAAGAGCCCGATATTGACGCCATTGACGCCGAACCGCGTGTCATCGGCGGCGACGGCCAGATCGCAGGAGGCGACAAGCTGACATCCCGCCGCCGTGGCGATCCCGTGGACCTGCGCGATGACGGGCTGCGGCAGGCGGCGGATCGTCTGCATCACCTCGGAGCAGCGCGTGAAGAGGTTGGCGAGGCTTGCCGCGCCGCCATCCTCGGCCTGTCGTTTCTGCATCATTTCCTTGAGGTCATGGCCCGCGCAGAACGCCTTGCCACTGCCGCGCAGGATCACCACGCGCTGTCCGGCATCGAGCATCAGTTTGCCAAACTCTTCGGATAGCCGCGCCAGCATCGCGTCCGACAGCGCATTCAGACTGCCCGGTGCGTTCAGCGTCAGCCGCGTGATCGCGCCCATGTCCTCGCGGATCAGAATATCCTCGGCCATATCTTGTGCCTTCCTCTTGTCATCAGCGCGGTTTCGGGCAAACCCTATGGCCAAAGAAGGGGGCAGGGCAATGGCAGTGGTGATGGACAAAGCGGCGCTTGAGGCGTTTCTGGTCTCGGAGTTTCCGCAGGTCTCGGACGATTACAGCATCGAGCGCGTCGAGGAGATGTCGCTCAGCGTCCGGCTCAGGGTTTCGGACCGTCACCTGCGCCCCGGCGGCACGATTTCGGGTCCGTCGATGTTCGCGCTGGCCGATGTCGGGGTCTACCTGGCGATTCTCGCCATGATCGGGCCGGTCGCACTGGCCGTGACGACCAATATCTCGATGGATTTCATGCGCAAACCGGCGGCGGGGACGGACCTGATCGGCGATACACGCCTGTTGAAACTGGGCCGCCTGCTGGCCGTTGGCGATTGCCTGATCCGGTCGGAAGGCAGCGATGCGCCGGTGGCCCGCGCCTCGCTGACCTACGCGATTCCGCCGCAGGGCTAGGGCGCGCGCGCGTCCCGCGTCGCGGAAACCCGCCTTGGGGCGATCAGGGCTTTTGACCGCCCCGTGCTTCCCCCCTATATAGGACGCCCAAGCCCTTTCGAGTCGCGCGTTCATGATCAGATTTATCCTCTCCTTTCTCGGAGCGATTTTCAGTCTCGTCACCAATGGTCTGGTGATGGGTGCCCTGATCATCGGCGGCGTCATATTCACCTATGCCCGCGACCTGCCCGATCACGACACGCTGGCGCAATATTCGCCCGCCACGATCAGCCGCATCTATTCGGGTGAGGGCCAGATCATGGATGAATTTGCCGCCGAACGCCGCATCTTCGCGCCCTACGAGGAAATACCGGACGTCGTCGTTCACGCCTTCGTCAGCGCCGAGGACCGCAATTTCTTCGAACATCCCGGCTATGATCCCCGCGCCATTGCTGTCGCGATCATCGACGCGGTACGATCGCGCGGACAGGACGTGCGCGGGGCCTCGACCATCACGCAACAGGTGGTCAAGAACTTCCTGCTGGACGGTTCGCGCCGGGTCGAGCGCAAGATCCGCGAGATCATCCTGGCCGCGCGCATCGAACAGACGCTCAGCAAGGAGCGGATCATGGAGCTGTACCTCAACGAGATCGAGCTGGGGCAGCGCAGCTTTGGCGTGGCAGCCGCCGCGCAGACCTATTTCAATGCCGACCTCAGTGAATTGCGCGCCGAACAGGCGGCCTATCTGGCGGCCTTGCCGCAATCGGGCGGCACCGCGCTGCACCCGGTGCGCAATTACGAGGACGCGATCATCCGCCGGAACTACGTGCTGCGCGAGATGTTCCAGAACGGCTACCTGTCGCGTGAAGAGATGGAAGTGGCCCAGGCCGCCCCGCTGGAGACGGTGCAGGGCGGTCATATCGAGCCCTTCCGCAACCAGTTGCCGCCGCGCAGCTATTTCACCGACGAGATCCGCCGCCAGTTGAGCCGCGACTACGGGCAGGATGAATTCTTTACCGGCGGTTTCGCCGTGCGCGCGACAATGGACGAAAGCCTTCAGGCCGCCGCCGAGGTCGCGCTGCGCCGCGCCCTGGAGCGCTATGACCGCGATCAGGGCCTGTGGCGCGATCCGCTGGCCACCATCGACCCGTCCGAGCTTGAGGGCGGCGAAGAGGTCTGGCGCGCCGCGCTGGAGGAGGTGGAGTTCCCCCGCGATGTCGAGGGCTGGTACGCGGCGGTGGTGCTGGAGGTCGGCGCCACACATGCGCGGATCGGCATCGAGGGCGTCGAAGAGGACGAGGACGGCCACTGGATCCCGCCCGAGGATGTGACCTGGGCCCGCCCCGTCGATGCGGATGGCAACACCGGCAACCGCGCGCAGAATGCGGGCGACCTGCTTGAGGTGGGTGACGTGATCCATGTGCGCGCCATGACCAGCGACAGCGATGGCAGCTTCATCCGCTGGACCCTGCGCCAGATCCCCGAGGTGCAGGGCGGTTTCATGGCGATGGACGTGAATTCGGGCCGGGTGCTGGCTATGCAGGGGGGCTTCTCCTACCAGTATTCCAGCTTCAATCGCGCCACGCAGGCGACGCGGCAGCCGGGCTCCAGCTTCAAGCCCTTCGTCTATGCGGCGGCCCTCGACAGCGGCTACAGCCCCAACACCATCGTCATCGACGCGCCCATCGAGGTCGATACGGGCGAGGGCATCTGGCGGCCCACCAATGCCTCGAACCAGTTCTATGGCCCCGCGCCATTGCGCACGGGCATTGAACGGTCGCGCAACCTGATGACGGTTCGGCTGGCGCAGGATGTCGGCATGGATGTGGTCGCCAATTACGCCGAGCGCTTTGGCGTCTATGACGAGATGCAGCCCTATCTCGCCAATGCGCTTGGCAGCCAGGAGACCACGCTTTTCCGCATGGTCGCGGCCTATTCGATGTTCGCCAATGGCGGCGAGCGGGTTGAACCGACGCTGGTGGACCGCATCCAGGACCGCTTCGGTGGCACCGTCTACCGCCATGACCAACGCATCTGCCGCGATTGCGAGCTGGCCTCGCTCGATCCCGGTCAGGCGCCGACCATCGTGTCGAACCGCGAACAGGTGATGGATGCGATCACGGCCTATCAGCTGACCTCGATGATGCGCGGCGTGGTCGAACGTGGCACCGCTGCGGGCCGGGTCAACCTGGGCGTGCCCACGGCGGGCAAGACCGGCACTACCAACGATTCGCGCGACGTCTGGTTCGTGGGCTTCACCTCGACCATCGCGGCGGGCTGCTATATCGGCTATGACAACCCGCGCAGCCTGCACGGGGCCTCGGGCGGCGGCACCTGCGCCCCCGTGTTCCAGGAGTTCATGCAGCAGGCGGTCGAGGAATATGGTGGCGGTCCGTTCCGGGTGCCGCCGGGCGGCCAGTTCTACAATATCGACCGCTTTTCCGGCCAGCGCCTGCCCGATGGCGAAAGCGGCCCGCATGTGGTGGCCGAGTATTTCCGCGAGGGCGAGGAACCGTTCTTCGGGATGCTGTCCATCGTCGATGGCGGCTTCGGCATGGGGTCGAACCTGCCGATGTTCAGCCCCGGCGATCCCAATGCGAATGGCGAGGTTGTCGATGGCGATCCGGTCCCGAACGATGGCGGCACGGTCACGACCTCGACGGGCGGCACGGCACGGGTTCCGCTTGGCACCGGCTTTGGCGAGTTGACCTCGGGCGGGCTCTACTAGCCCGTTCCTGCCTGCTTGCAGCGGAGCAGGGGCTGGACTACATCCCTATCATCGCGAACCAACCAGCCGAGTGAGCAGACCATGCGGGCCGAAACCCAAAGCCATATCGAGAAAATCCGGAAATCTCTGGAGCTTCTGGGCCAGCGGATGGACCTGGAGACCGCGCCGCACCGGCTGGAGGAATTCAACGCCCGCGTGGAAGATCCGGACCTGTGGAACGATCCCGAAAAGGCGCAGAAACTGATGCGCGACCGGCAGATGCTGGTCGATCAGATCGGCACCTACAAGGCGATCGAGACCGGCCTCAACGACAATGCCGAACTGATCGAACTGGGCGAGATGGAGGGCGACGCCGAGGTCGTTGCCGAGGCCGAGGCCGCCCTGGCAGCCCTGGAGAAGACCGCCGCGAAGAAGGAGCTTGAGGCGCTGCTGGACGGCGAGGCCGACAGCAACGACACCTTCCTCGAAATCAACTCGGGCGCCGGCGGCACCGAAAGCTGCGATTGGGCCGCGATGCTGGCGCGGATGTATGTCCGGTGGGCCGAGAAGAAGGGCTACGAGGTCGAGCTCCAGGCCGAGAGCGCGGGCGAGGAGGCCGGGATCAAATCGGCCACCTACAAGATCAGCGGTCACAACGCCTATGGCTGGATGAAATCGGAAAGCGGCGTGCATCGGCTGGTCCGCATCTCGCCCTTCGATTCCGCCGCGAAGCGCCACACCTCGTTCACCTCGGTCAAGGTCTACCCGGTGGTGGACGACAATATCGAGATCGAGGTCAACCCGTCCGATATCCGCATCGACACCTACCGCTCCTCGGGCGCGGGCGGGCAGCATGTGAACACGACCGATTCCGCCGTGCGCATCACCCACGCCCCGACCGGCATTGTCGTCACCTCGTCGGAGAAATCGCAGCACCAGAACCGCGACATAGCCATGAAGGCGCTGAAATCGAAGCTCTACCAGATGGAGTTGGACAAGCGATCCGCGCTGGTCAACGAGGCGCATGAAAGCGCCGGTGACGCGGGGTGGGGCAACCAGATCCGCTCCTACGTGTTGCAGCCCTATCAGATGGTGAAGGATCTGCGCACGGGCTATGAGACTTCGGACACGTCCGGCGTGCTGGATGGCGACCTCGATGGGCTGATGGCGGCGACGCTGGCGATGGATGTCGCGGGCAAGAGCCGGGCCGACGCACGGGCGGAGGATTGAGCGCGGCCAATTTCTGCTGAGAAATTGGCGAGAGTCTTGCAAGACTCTCGGCGCCCGCCGTCCAGAAAGCCTTTGAACCCGGCCCCGCCGCTGCATACAGCACTTTGCGTTTCATTCGACTCAGTCTGTATCGAAAGGCGCGTTCGACCGCAGGGAGAGGCAGCGTCTTTCGTTTCAATTCAAACGCAAAGTGTTTTAAACTTTTCCCGGCAAGCCAGGGGGAAGGATCACCATGCCAGACAGCACCACATCATTGCCCGCGGCCTCACAGGTTCCCGAGATCAATGATATGGACATGGGCGACATCGGCGCGGCCCTGCGCGCTGGCTGGCATGATTTTCGCCGCGCGCCCGCCATGGGCCTGTTCTTCGCGCTGATCTACGTGCTTGGCGGGTGGGCGCTCTACTTCTTCCTCGTGGTGACCGATCAGATCTGGTGGGCGATCCCGCTCACGGTGGGCTTTCCGCTGGCGGCCCCGTTCCTGGCGGTGGGGCTCTACGAGGTCTCGCACCGGCTGGAGCAGGACCGGCCCTACACGATAGGCGACATATTGGGGGTGGTCTGGCAACAGCGCTTGCGCCAATTGCCGCTGATGTCCTGGGTGATAATCGTCTATTTCCTGTTCTGGTCCTTCTTCGCCCATATGCTGTTCGCGCTTTTCATGGGGCCATCGGTGCTGATGAATGTCTCGACCTCCTATGCCTACCTGTTCCAGCCCGAGGGTCTGATGATGCTGCTGGCGGGCACGGCGTTCGGCGCGGTCTTCGCGCTGGTCCTGTTTTGCCTGACGGTGATCTCGCTGCCGCTGCTTCTGGACAAGGAGCTTGATTTCGTCACCGCGATGCTGACCAGCTTTGCCACCGTGCGGCGAAACCCGCGCGTGATGCTGGTCTGGGGCGTTGTGATCGCGGGGCTGACCTTCGCGGCGCTGCTGCCCGGCTTCCTGGGTCTTTTCGTGGTGCTGCCGGTCCTGGGCCATGCCTCATGGCATATCTACCGGCGGGCCTTGCGCGACACGCCCTGATCGCCGCGCAAGAAAAAACCCCCGGCGGTTGAGGCCGGGGGTGTCTGTGCCGCGGTATCGCGGGCCGCCTAGCTGTTGGCGTCGGCGGGCTTGTTCTGCTGCGCGCCGAAGGCGGGCTTGTTGGCCTGAGCCTGGCCACTCTGCTGGCCGGCATTGCCGCCAGCCCCCGCACCGGCGGGTCGCGACGCGGCGGGCTGTGCGCCGCTGCCACCGGCCAGCGGGTCTTCCTGCCGCTGCACGGAGCCTTCGAAATGCGCGCCGCTTTCGATCGCGATGGTCTTGTGAACGATATCGCCCTCGACCTTGGCGGTGGCCGTCAGGCGGACCTTGAGGCCCCGCACCCGGCCGATCACGCGGCCATTGACGACGACGTCATCGGCGACGATCTCCCCCTCGATCGTGGCGCCTTCGCCCACGGTCAGAAGATGGGCGCGGATGTCGCCCTGCACGTGACCCTCGACCTGGATGTCGCCGGTGGTGCGCAGGTTGCCCACGATGGTCAGATCGGTGCTGAGCGTGGAAACTGCGGGCTTGGGTTTGTTATTGCTGGTCAAGGGCATCGAGCTCCGTTCTTTGGAGGATTTGTCGGAGGATGCAGACGCGTCTGACGCCTGATCCGAGGAACCGCCGGCCTGTTTCGGCCCCGGCTCGTTGATCTTTGATTTAGAAAACATCTCTACCTGCCGTGAAGAAGTTCATCGGGTTGAGTGGTGTGTCATTGCGACGGATCTCATAATGTACATGAGGCCCGGTCGACCGTCCTGTATTGCCCATATCACCGATTCTGTCCCCGCGCGAGACCCTTTGCCCCGCGGACACCCCGATGCGCGACATATGGGCATATCTGGTCTCGAACCCCATCGGGTGTTCGATGGTGACCAGCAAGCCGTAACCGCCCATCCGGCCCGCATGGGTGACGACGCCATCGCCGGTGGCGTATAGCGGCGTGCCGAGCGGACCGGCCATATCGACGCCGGTATGTTGCCGACCATTGCGCAAGCCAAAGTTCGAAGTCTGGGTGTAACGGGCCAGGACCGGCATCGAGAAGGGCAGTTGTTCTGCCGCCATCCGGCGCAGGTTGATCGTGTCGAGCTCCGCCAGAAGCTCGTTGGCGCGCAAGGACACGGGGTCAGGCTCCTCGCCGCGCGAGGACATGGTGATCGGCATCAGCGGCCCGCCCTGGCCCTGGTAGCCGGCGCGCACGCGGTTGACGAGTTCGTCGGTCGAGAGGCCGGCGGCGCTGAACATGGCGTCCAGAGGCTCCATCGAGACCTGCACGGCCTCCTCCAGCTGGGTGAAGATGCGTTCGTTGCGTTCCTCGGCGAGGGCGGCGGCGAATTGCAGCTCATCGACCTCCTCGCGGGCGGCCTCGGCGATCTCGAAGGCATCGTCGCGCTCATCGGCGGCGTCGCGCAGGGCCGCGGCGAGGTAGTCCAGCGTCTGCTCCATGTCGCGCAGGCGTCCGGCGGTGGTCTGGCTCGATCCTGTCTCGGCCTCGATCTCGGCCAGGATCTCGGCGGCCTGCGTGCGCGCCTCGTCGCGTTCGACCATCACCCGGCGCAGCGTGGTCTGGATGACCTCGACCGCCGTTTCCAGTTCGCGGCGGCGTTCCTCCGAGGCCAGCAGGCGCGACTGCATGTCGGACACTTCGGACATGGCGACCGAGAACCGGGTCTGGCTGGCGCGCGCCTCGGCGGCGCGGATGTCGCGTTCCTCGGACATCTGGTTCAGGCGGGCCTGGTAGGCCTCCTGCGCGCGATCCGCCTGGTCGCGGACGCCGCCCGCGCTGATCGCGTCGATAAGGAAGATCGCGGTGACGATCACGGTCCAGCCGACAAACAGCGAGGATCCCCCGATCATGATCGCCTGTGTCATCGGCCGCAGCCGGACATAGCGCATCCCCTGATCGGATTTCAGAAACAGCCGCTGTTCCGGCAGGAATTTTTCGATTGCCGCGCCCAAGCGGCTGGTCAGGCTCAATTTCACGTCTGGTTGCCCCGTTACCCTCTCCATCGCCGAAACCTTCCTGTCCCCACACAAGGTATCGACGTCAACGGCTTAGGCCAAAAGGGCCGCCGGTCTCAAACCTTTTTATGCCACACCCACGGTAAATCGCGATTTTGTCCAGAATTGGGCAAATTTCCGCCCAAATTCACCGGCGATTCGCTGCCTATCCGGCTGGGTTCCCTTGCGTCAACGGCCAATAGAAGTCCGGCGGGAGACCGGCCTCGGCGCGTTTCTCCTCGTTGAAGGGCGGTTTCAGGGCACCGTGGAAGTAGCGTTTGACGAGGGCGTGGAACGCTTCTTTCGGGTCGATATCTTCGCGTCCGCACAGGAAATGGAACCACTTGGAACCGTAGGCGACATGGTGAACCTCCTCCGCATAGATCACCTCCAGCGCCGCCACCGCCTTTTGCGCGGCACGATCGGGGGCGTTGCGGAAGATCTCGATCATGCCGGGCGTCACGTCGAGGCCGCGCGCCTCCAGCACCATCGGCACCACGGCCAGCCGGCCCATGACGTCCCGGCCCGTGTCCTGCGCCGCGCGCCACATGCCCAGATGCGCGGGCAGGTCGCCGTAGAAGCTGCCCATCTCGGCCAGGCAATCCTCGATCAGCTGGAAATGCCTGGCCTCCTCATCGGCGGATTTGACCCAGTCGTCGTAGAAGCCCATCGGCATCGGGACATGGCCGAAGCGCGCGATGATGTCCCAATGCAGGTCGACCGCGTTCAGCTCGATATGGCCGACAGCATGGAGCAGCGCCTTGCGCCCCTCGGGCGTTCCGGGTTTGCGGCGCGGCACGTCGCGCGGCGACAGGAGGTCCGGTTTGGCGGGGCGGGCAGGGATGTCGGGCGGGGTGGCGGTGCCGATCTCGATCGGCGCGGCCTCGCCCCGGCGCGCGGTGAACCAGTCGGCGGCCAGACGGCGGCTGAGCGTGGTCTTCTCACGCGCATCCGCCGTTTCCAGCACCGCACAGGCCATTTCGGTCAGCGTCGTCACAGCGCCCGCGCCGCCTCCAGCACCTCGGCCGCATGTCCCGCCACCTTGACCTTGGGCCAGACGCGGGCAACCCGCCCCTCGCCGTCGATCAGGAATGTCGCGCGCTGAACGCCCATCGAAGTCTTGCCATACATGTTCTTCTCGACCCAGGTGCCGTACTCCTCGCAGACCGAGCCTTCGGCATCCGACAGGAGCGCCACGCCGAGGTTGCGCTTGTCGATGAATTTCGCGTGCTTGGCGACAGTATCCTTCGAGACGCCAAGGACGGCGATCCCGGCGGTTTCGAAATCGTCCTTGAGGGCGGTGAAATCCTGCGCCTCGGTGGTGCAGCCCGGCGTGTCGTCGCGCGGGTAGAAATAGAGCACCACCTTGCCGGGGCGAAAGCCGGACAGGGTGACGGGGCTGCCATCCTCGCGCGGCAGGGTGAAATCGGGGGCGATGTCTCCGGTCTCGATCATCTGTGTCGGCTCCTTTGCGCTCTGATCACCGGGTCTTTACGTCCCGGCGTTTGCAAGCTAGGGCAAATGCCGCCAGAATAAAGCCCGAAAAACCAAAGGCACACGAGCCCCGGCGCACCCCGATGACAGAGCCCTCCACCGACCCGCAGCCGAAACGGCGCTGGCGTGCCTTGCGCTGGCCTCTGAGGGGCGTCTACCTGCTGGTGATCCTCGCCATCGCCTCGCTGGCGGTGCTGGCCTATCCGCCGGGCGGGCGCGACATTTCGCTGCCCGATTGGGCCCGCGCCCGGATCGAGGCGCGCATGGATGCGGCGATGCCGGGCGGCAATGTCACCGTCGGCGCGGTGGGGATCCGCCTCTCGCGCGAAAGGATGCTGCCCCAGATCCGGTTCCGTGATGTCGCGCTGACCAGCGATGGCCAGCAGCGCATCATGTTGCCGCAGCTCAGCATCTCGGTCGATCCGCGCGCCGTTCTGTCGGGCACGGTCCGCCCGCGCCATGTCCGGGTGGCGGGCGCCGGTCTGCGGCTGGTGCGCAGCAATGATGGCTCGCTCGACCTGGCCTTTGCGGGGGGCGGCAGCGATACCGCGCGCGATTTGGCCGAGACGCTGAGGGGAATCGACGCGATGTTCTCGCAGCCGGTCTTTTCGCGGCTTGAGACGGTGACGGCCGAGGATGCCGACCTGGTGATCGAGAACGCGGGCACCGGCGACCGGCTGGAGGTGGCGGGGGCGGACCTGACGCTGATTCCGATGCAAGATGCGCTGACGCTGGCCGTTGGCGGCACGATCGAGGGCGGGCGCGCCGGGCGGCTGGATCTCAGCTTTACACGATGGGCCGCGCGCGGCGAGACCGAGATCGTCGCCTTTTTCGAGAACCTGCAAGCCCGCGATGTGGCCTCGGTGAGCGATGCGCTGGCCTGGCTCGACCTGATCGAGGCGGGGCTGAGCGGCCAGATGTCGACCGTGATCCGGGATGATACCACGCTGGATCGCCTGACCGGCAGCTTGCAGGTCGGCGCGGGCTTTCTGCGCCCCGGCCCGGATGTGACGCCGATCGCGCTGGAGGGCCTGGACCTGTCCTTTGACTACGACGCCGCCACGCGCCGGTTGCAGGTCGAGGAGCTGGACGTCGCCTCGCGGCTTTTCAGCGCGCGCATCGCCGGCCATGCCGATCTGCTGGACGGGCCGGTCTACGTGGCGCAGTTCCAGCTGGAGGATATCCGCTCCGCGGCACCCGGCCTGCTGGAAAACCCGATCCGGTTCGAGGGCGGCGCGCTGGATATGCGGGTGCAGCTTCTGCCCGCTCTGCGCGTCGATCTGGGGCAGGCGGTGCTCTTTGATGACGGTCTGCATCTGAGCGCGCGCGGGCAGGTCGCGGTCGAGGAGGGCGGTGTCGCGATCCGGCTGGATGCGTCCAGCCCGCGGGTCGAGGCACGCCAGATCCTGCCGCTCTGGCCGCTCGTGTCGATCCCCAACACGCGCGACTGGCTGGAACAGAACCTTCTGGGCGGCACCATCTCCAACCTCAATGCCGGTCTGCGCCTCGCGCCCGGGACCGAGCCGCGCTATGCCGTGACCTTCGATTTCGAAGATGCCCGCGTGCGCGCCCTGCGCGCGATGGCTCCGGTCGAGGACGGGCGCGGCTATGTGGAGATGTCGGATAACGCGATGACGCTGGCGCTGCATGGCGGCCGTGTCACGGCCCCCGATGGCGGGCGGCTGGACCTTGCGGGCTCGACCATGCGCATCGCCGATACCCGCGTGGCCCAGGCCGATACGCATTTCGACCTGTCGGTCGTGGGCAGCGTGCCGTCCGCCCTGACCCTTATCGCGGCGGAGCCCCTGACCCTGCTGGACCGGTTCGACTATGACCCCGCCACCGTCGCGACCGGCGATGTCGCGCTTGAAGTGGCGCTGAATTTCCGGATGCAGCAAAGCATCACCCCCGCCGATGTCAACTTCCGCATTGGCGGCAGCCTGACGGATGTCCGATCGGATCAGCTGGTCGAGGGGCGGGTGCTGCGGGCCGAGCGTCTGGAGATCGAGGCGGGGAACACGCGATTGGAGATCGGCGGCCCCGCGCGGCTGGACAATCTGCGCACCGACGCCACCTGGTCGCGCGCGCTCGGGGCCAATACGACGACCGCCAGCCGGGTGCAGGGCAGGGCGACGCTGACCCCCGCCGCGCTGGCCGATTTCGGGGTGATCCTGCCGGACGGCATGCTGCGCGGGCAGGGCACGGTCGAGTTCACGCTGGACCTCAGCCCCGATGCGCCGCCCGCCCTGTCGCTGCGGTCCGACCTTGCCGGGATCGGCCTGGCCATTCCGGCGCTTGGCTGGCAACTGCCCGAAGCGGCGACCGGGCAATTGCGCGCCGATATGACGCTTGGTCCCGACCCGGAGGTGCCGGTTCTGGCGATCAGCGGCGCGGGGCTGGAGATGCGCGGCGCGGTCACATTGCAGGGCACGGAGTTCGCGCAGCTCAGCCTCGACGAGTTTCACATCGGGGACTGGATGGATGTGACCGGCGGGCTGACCCTGCGCGACAACCGCCCCCTGGTGCGCATCACCGGCGGAACGGTCGACCTGCGCGGCCTGCCGCAAAGCTCGGGCGGGAGCGCGACCACAAGCCTGCCGATCGAGATGCTGCTGGACCGCCTGACGGTAACCGACAGCATCTACCTGACCGACCTCAGCGCCAGCATCGGCGGCAGCCCGGTCAGCGGCGATTTCCGGGGCCGGGTCGGGGGGCAGGCCGGCGTCGTCGGCTCGATCCTGGCCGAGACCAACGGCATGTCGCTGCGCCTGCGCGCCGAGGATGGCGGCGCGGTGCTGCGCGCGGCGGGGATCTACTCCAATGCCTATGGCGGCGCGCTGGACCTGATCCTGCGCCCGCATCCGGGGCAGGGCAACTATGCGGGCCTGCTGACCATCGACAACCCGCGCCTGCGCGACGCGCCCGCGATTGCGGAGCTTCTGAACCTCGTCTCGGTCGTGGGCCTGCTGGAGCAGATGGCCTCGGGCGAGGGCATCGCGCTTGGCGAGGTGCGCGCCGATTTCCGCATCAGCCCCCGCGCGATCACGGTCGTCGAGGGCACCGCCGTCGGCCCGTCGATGGGCCTGTCGCTGGACGGCGTCTATGACACCGCCACCAACCGGGTCGATTTCCAGGGCGTGGTGTCGCCCTTCTACGTGGTCAACGGGCTGGTCGGCGCGCTCTTTGCGACGCGGCGCGAGGGGCTTTTCGGTTTCACCTATCGCATGACGGGACCGGCTGATAACAGCACCGTCACCGTCAATCCGCTCTCTGTTTTCACGCCCGGCATCTTCCGCGAGATCTTTCGCAGCCCGCCGCCCCAAACCGCACAGTAGCCGCGCCATGAACCTCTCCGATTTCGATTTCGACCTGCCCGAGCACCTGATCGCGACGCGGCCCGCGCGCCCGCGCTCCTCGGCGCGTCTGCTGGTGGCGGATGGCGACACCACCCGCGACCTTCATGTGCGCGACCTGCCCGATCTGTTGCGCGCGGGCGACCGGCTGATCCTGAACGACACCAAGGTGATCCCCGCGCGCCTGACCGGCCAGCGCTGGCGCAACTCGGCGCAAGGCCGCGTGGCCGCGAAGATCGAGGTGACGCTGCTGGAACCGGGGCCGGACGGCACCTGGTCCGCGCTGGCCAAGCCGATGCGCAAGCTGAAACCTGGCGAGAGCGTCGGCTTTCCCGGCGGCTTGTCGGCGGAAGTCGTCGCGCTGGAGGGTGGCCTGCGCCTGCGCTTCAACCTTGCGGGCGACGATTTCGACGCGGCCTTGAACGCGGCGGGGGCCATGCCGTTGCCACCCTATATCGCCGCGCGCCGCCCCGCCGACGAGCGCGACCGCGAGGATTACCAGACCGTCTGGGCGCGCAACAAGGGCGCGGTCGCGGCCCCGACCGCATCGCTGCATTTCGACGACGCGCTCCTCGCTACGCTCCTCGCCCGTGGCATCAGTTTTACCCATGTCACGCTGCATGTCGGCGCGGGCACCTTCCTGCCGGTCACGGTCGAGGATGTGACGACACACAAGATGCACGCGGAATGGGGCGAGATCAGCGACCAGGCGGCGCAGGAGATTGCCGCCACGAAAGCGGCGGGCGGGCGCATCATCCCCGTCGGCACCACGGCATTGCGGCTGATCGAGACGGCGGCGCGCGACACCGGCCAGATCGCGCCCTGGAAGGGCGAGACCGACATCTTCATCTATCCCGGCTTCCGCTTCAACGTCACCGACGCGCTGATGACCAACTTTCACCTGCCTAAATCGACGCTGATGATGCTGGTCTCGGCACTGATGGGGGTGGAGCGCATCCGCGCCCTCTATGCCCATGCCGTGGCCGGGGGCTATCGCTTTTTCTCCTATGGCGATGCCTCGCTGCTTATTCCGCAATCTGCCGCAAACGATTGAAAACCGGGCGGTATCGGGTCGCAATGGGGCAAGATTCGCGGTACGGGGCTGTCATAGTGAACATGCGGACGGGAAAGGCGGGAGCCACGCCATGAAACAGGTCATCGCCAGCGCATGGGCCATTTTGTTGGGCCTGATGCTGCTCCAGGTCGGCAACTCGTTGCAGGGCTCGCTGATGGGTATTCGCGGCGGCATCGAGGGGTTCTCGACCTTCCAGCTGTCGCTGATCGCCTCGGCCTATTTCCTGGGCTTCCTGGGCGGGTCGCGCATGGCCCCCCTGATGATCCAGCGGGTGGGCCATGTGCGTGTCTTCGCCGCCCTCGGCTCGTTCATCTCGGCGGCCCTGATCCTCTATCCCGTGGTCCCCGACCCCTACTTCTGGATGGCGCTGCGGGTGATCATCGGCTTTTCGCTCTCGGGCGTCTATGTGACCGCCGAGAGCTGGCTCAACAACTCGGCCACCAACGAGACCCGTGGTCAGGCATTGTCGGCCTATATGCTGTGCCAGATGATCGGCCTTGTCCTGGGGCAGGGGATGCTGAATTTCGGCGATCCCGGCGGGTATATCCTCTTCATCATCCCTTCGGTGCTGGTCTCGCTCTCCTTCGCGCCAATCTTGCTGGCGGTGGCCCCCACACCGGCCTTCGAGACCGTCAAGCCGATGAGCCTTGCCGCGCTCTACACCCGCTCGCCCACCGGCTTCGTTGGCATGTTCCTGCTTGGCTTCGTCTTTTCGGCGCAGTTCGGCATGACGGCTGTCTACGGCTCCGAGGTGGGACTGAGCGTGCGCGACATCGCGATCCTGGTATCGGCCTTCTTCGTGGGCGCGATCGCGCTGCAATACCCCATCGGCTGGCTGTCCGACCGGATGGACCGGCGCAGGCTGATTACCGGCGTGGCCGCGGTCGCGGCGCTGGCCTCGGGGCTCGGTTACCTGTTCGGCGAGGTCTTCGAGATCCTGATCCTCTCGGCGCTTCTGGCCGGCGGGCTGGCGCAGCCGCTCTATGCGCTGCTGATCGCCTATACCAACGATTACCTCGACCCCGACGAGATGGCGGCGGCCTCGGGCGGGCTGATCTTCATCAACGGGCTTGGCGCGATTTCGGGCCCGCCCCTGGTGGCCTGGCTGATGGGCGCGGTGGGGCCCGCGGGGTTCTGGTTGTTCCTGGCCCTCGTTTTGGCCGCAATTGCCCTGTATTGTCTCTATCGCATGACGGTGCGGCCCTCGGCCTATGCAGTTGAAGCCGGGGATTACGACGCCGTTCCCTATGCACAGGTCTTGCCGACCGCGACGCCCTATGCTGTCGTGACCGCGCAGGAGCTTTACGCCGAGGCCGCCGAGGACATGGCCGAGGCGCAGGCCGGCGACAACCCGCCGGGCTGAACCGGCACCGAGGGGCAGGAGACATAAAAAGGAGGCATAAGGCCCATGTCACATATTTCCGAAGACATCTTGCGATTCTGGCTGGACGAGACCGGCCCGCAGAAATGGTATTCCAGCGACGAGGCGTTCGACGCCCTGATCCGCGACCGCTTCCTCGAGCTGTGGCGCGACGCGCGCGACGGCAAGCTGGCCGATTGGGCCGGACATCCGCGCAAGGCGCTGGCTTTGATCATCTTGCTGGACCAGTTTCCGCGCAACATGTTCCGTGGCGATGCCCGCGCCTTCGCCACCGATCAGCGCGCCAAGTCGGTGGCCTGCTCGGCGCTCAAACACGGGTGGGACATGCGGTTCGACGAACCCGCGCGGCAGTTCTTCTACATGCCCTTCATGCATTCCGAGTCGCTGACCGACCAGGACCATTCCGTGCGCCTGATGTGCCAGAAGATGGAGGAGGGCCGCGAGGGCAGCCTGCTGCACGCCCGCGTTCATCGCGAGATCATCCGCAAATACGGGCGGTTTCCCTATAGAAATGATGCGCTCGGTCGGAAAAGCACGTTGCAGGAAAAGTCCTTTCTCACGGATGGCGGCTATGCCAAGATACTGAACGAGATGCAGAAGGCGGCGTGAGACTCGCGGTGGTTTAATGACTAAACTATAGTCAAGACCGATCGCGGCAAACTTCCTTGCGCCGCGCTGTAGAATAGTTTAGGGCTAAACTAATTCTGGCGGAGGGACTGGACTCATGGCGGCACAATCTTTCGATACCATCGTAATCGGCGCAGGTCCGGGTGGCTATGTCGCGGCGATCCGCGCCGCCCAACTGGGTCAGAAGGTCTGCATCGTCGAGCGCGAGCATATGGGCGGCATCTGCCTCAACTGGGGCTGTATCCCGACCAAGGCGCTGCTGCGCTCCTCCGAGGTCTTCCACCTCATGCACCGCGCCAAAGAATTCGGCCTCAAGGCCGACAATATCGGCTATGACCTCGACGCCGTGATCAAACGTTCGCGCGGGGTGGCCAAACAGCTTTCCTCGGGCATCGGCCACCTGATGAAGAAGAACAAGATTACCACCGTGATGGGCTCGGCCACGATCCCCGCCAAGGGCAAGGTCTCGGTCGAGACCGACAATGGCAAGGAGGAGCTTGCGGCCAAGAACATCATCATCGCGACCGGTGCCCGCGCCCGCGAATTGCCGGGGCTGGAGGCCGATGGCAAGCGCGTCTGGACCTACAAGGCCGCCCTGCAACCGCCGCATATGCCCAAGAAACTGCTTGTCATCGGCTCTGGCGCGATCGGCATCGAATTCGCCAGTTTCTACAACACGCTCGGGGCCGACACGACCGTGGTCGAGGTGATGGACCGGGTGCTGCCGGTCGAGGATGAGGAGATCTCGAAATTCGCCAAGAAGGCGTTCGAGAAGCAGGGGATGAAGATCCTGCAAAAGGGCATGGTCAAGCAGCTTGACCGCGCCAAGGACAAGGTGACCGCCCATATCGAGATGGGCGGCAAACTGGAGAAGCACGAGTTCGACACCGTGATCTCCGCCGTCGGCATCGTCGGCAATACCGAAGGCCTGGGGCTGGAAGCGCTCGGCATCAAGATCGACCGCACCCATATCGTGACGGATGAATATTGCCGCACCGGCGTCGATGGCATCTACGCCATCGGCGATATCGCGGGCGCGCCCTGGCTGGCGCATAAGGCAAGCCATGAGGGCGTGATGGTGGCCGAACTGATCTCGGGCGGGCACCCGCATCCGATCAAGCCCAACTCCATCGCGGGCTGCACCTATTGCCACCCGCAGGTCGCCAGCGTCGGCCTGACCGAGGCGAAGGCGAAAGAGGCGGGATACAAGGTCAAGGTCGGCCGTTTCCCCTTCATCGGCAACGGCAAGGCGATTGCCCTGGGTGAGGCCGAGGGGCTGGTCAAGACCGTCTTCGACGAGAAGACCGGAGAGCTTCTGGGTGCCCACATGATCGGCGCGGAAGTGACCGAGCTGATCCAGGGCTATGTCGTCGGCCAGACGCTGGAGACCACCGAGGAAGACCTGATGAACACCGTCTTCCCGCACCCCACGCTGTCCGAGATGATGCACGAGGCCGTGCTGGATGCCTACGGGCGCGTCATCCACATGTGACCGGCATCCGCTGACCCAGGAACAGGGCCGGTCGCAACATGCGGACCGGCCTTGTGCTTTGCCCTCTACTCCGCCGTCACCGTGATCGCCACCCGCGTCAGGATGCGGCGATCCTGCCCCAGGTAATAGCGCAGTTCGTAAGTGCCGGGCTCGCTCGGCATCTGGATCGACGAGGGGCTGCCATTGCGGGCATAGGCGTAGTCCTGGTAGCGCGAGTCGTCGCCAGGCTCACCGATGGCGACAAAGTCGTTTTGATAGGCCGGACCCTGCCAGCCGACCTGGATCGTTTCATCGACCGAGGCGGTGGCGGGCGCGTCGAGAGAGGCGAAGACTTCCGTTACCACGATTTCACGTCGGGTGATGATGGTCCGGTCCTGGTTCACGTAATAGCGCAGCTCATAGGTGCCGGGTTCGGTCGGCATCTCGACCGCCGCCGGACTGCCATCGCGGGTATAGGTGTAGTTCTCGTATCCGGTCGGATCGTCCACCGACGAGACGGCGACAAAGTCGTTCCGGTAATCCGGCCCCGACCACGCAACCTGCACCGTC
>Ga0189284_100240_pt1 | contig 51773 bp, 44 predicted proteins | sample N32C7minimetaG_FD_130314 | JGI IMG/M metagenome (GOLD analysis project Ga0189284, IMG submission 130314) | Marine microbial communities from the Costa Rica Dome - N32 C7 mini metaG | ecosystem: Environmental > Aquatic > Marine > Oceanic > Photic zone | place: Costa Rica: the Eastern Pacific...
GTTCAAAGTCGGTCGGCAGACGAGCCCCATGCTACGTTACGGGCTCCAGGCCCAAGGGTGGGTCGGGGTCTCGTCTGCCACCATCAACACTGACACAGATCGAAGAGACAAGGGTGGGCAGTTCTGCCCACCAACCGCCGCCAAAAAACGGACAAATCTGTCAGGAAAACCGGACAAACCTGCCAGAAATTCCTGACTACCCGGTCAAATACCGTCGATGCAGACGTATTTCGTATCGAGGTAATCCTCCAGCCCCTGGCTGCCGCCCTCCTTGCCCATCCCGCTTTCCTTGACGCCCCCGAACGGGGCCTCAACCGTGGTGATCAGGCCCGAGTTGATGCCGATCATGCCGTAATCCAGCCCCTCGTTCAGACGGAAGGCGCGCCCCAGATCTTGTGTATAGGCATAGCAAGCCAAACCAAACTCGGTGTCATTGGCCAGTTTGATGACCTCCTCCTCGCTGTCGAAGCGGAAGACCGGGGCAAGGGGGCCGAAGATCTCTTCCCTGGCGAACATCATGGCCTGCGTCGCGGCGGTGATGATCGTCGGCTTGAAGAAGCTGCCGCCCTTGTCATGCCGCCCGCCGCCGGTGACGACCTCGCCGCCCTTCTGCCTGGCGTCCGAGATGAACTCTTCAACCTTTTCAACGGCATCCATATCGACCATCGGCCCCTGATCGACGCCCTCCTCCAGCCCGTTGCCGACCTTGAGAGCCTCGGTTTTCTCCACCAGCCTGGCCACGAAGGCATCATGAATCCCCGCCTGGACATAGAGCCGGTTGGCACAGACACAGGTTTGCCCCGCATTGCGGAATTTCGACGCCATCGCGCCCTCGACGGCCTTGTCCAGATCGGCGTCGTCGAACACGATGAAAGGCGCGTTGCCGCCAAGCTCCATCGAAACTTTCTTAACAGTATCAGCGCTTTGCCGGATCAGCTCCTTGCCCACCTCGGTCGAGCCGGTGAAGGTGATCTTGCGCACGGCGGGGCTGTCCATCATCGCGCCCGCGATCTTGCGGGCGGACCCCGTGACCACGTTCAAGACGCCCTTCGGGAAGCCCACTTCCTCGGCCAGCGCGGCCCAGGCCAGCCCCGAATAGGGCGTCGCCGTCGCGGGTTTGGCCACCACGGTGCAGCCCACGGACAGCGCCGGTCCGATCTTGCGCGCCAGCATCGAGGAGGGGAAATTCCACGGCGTGATCATGCCGACGACGCCCACGGGATGGCGCGTCACCAGGATGCGGCGGCCATTGACGCCTGCCGGAACGATCTCGCCCTTGGCGCGGCGGGCTTCCTCGGCGAACCATCTAATGTATTGCGCACCAATGGTAATTTCGCCCTTCGCCTCGGCCAGCGGCTTGCCCATCTCGACCGTCAGCAGCTCGGCCAGGTCGTCGGCATTGTCCATCAGGGCATCGTGCAGCTTCCACAACAGACCGACGCGGGACATCAGGTCCATCGCGGCGAAATCCGGAAAGGCGGCCTCGGCGGCGGCAATCGCGCGCGCGGTCTCGGCCCCGCCCGCGTTCGGAACCGTGCCGATCACGTCGCCGGTGGCCGGGTTGGTCACGTCGATGGTTTCGCCGCTATCGGCACCCACCCACTGACCATTGATGAAATTGCCCTCACGCAACCAGGTGTTGTATCCGCTCATGTCATCTCTCCCATGATCTTGGCCACATCCAGCATCCTGCAGGAAAAGCCCCATTCATTGTCATACCAGCCGAAGACGCGCAGCATGCCGCCCTTGGACCGCTTGATTTCAGGCCCCGCCACGATCAGCGATTCCGGCCTTTGCCGCAGGTCCGACGACACCAGCGGCTTGTCGGTATAGCCGATCACGCCGCCCGCGCGGGCCAGATGCGCGCGCACATCCTCTGCCGGCGGCCTGTCGCGCAGGATCACCGCCAGATCGACGCAGGACACGCTGGCCGAGGGCACCCGCACGGCGGACCCGGTGATGCGCCCGGCCAGATGCGGCAGCACGACATCGACCAGTTGCTCGGCGCTGGTGGTCGTCGGCACCATCGACAGCGCGGCGGCGCGGCTGCGGGCGGGGTTGGCCATCGGCATGTCAACGGTCGGCTGGCTGCCTGTGTAGCAATGCACCGTCGTCATCAGCGCGGTTTCCAGGCCCCAGGCATCATCCAGCACGCGCGCCAGCGGGGCCAGCGCGTTGGTGGTGCAGGAGGCGTTCGAGACGATGCGATGCGATGCGCGCAGTTCCTCGTCATTCGCACCAAGCACGACGGTCAGGTCGGCATCCGTTTCAGGGCCTGAGACCAGCACCCGCGCCGCGCCCGCCGCCAACCCCTGCTCGGCAATCGCGCGATCGGTGGCGCGTCCGGTGCATTCCATCAGGATATCGACGCCGGTGAGGTTCAATTGCGCCAGGTCGGGCTGTTGCGTGAAGGGGATGCGGTGGCCCGCGGCGATCATGGCACCGGGCTCGACCTCGACACCACCTGGGAAGGGCCCGAAAACGCTATCATATTCAAAGAGGTAGGCGCAGGTCTCCAAGGGCGCGATATCGTTCACGCCGACAATCTCGACCTCGGGCCAGGCGTCAGAGATCAGCCAGGCGCGCAGCACCGACCGGCCGATCCGCCCGAACCCGTTGATGACAACCCTGATCTTCGCCACGTGACTGCCCCCGAGGATGACCGCAGCGCAGTGATGCCTGCCCCCCGAGGAAGGTGCAACCCGCGATCGTCGCGGACCGCGCGGGAGCCTTCAGTGGCCCTGCCGCGCGCCCGCGCCCGACCAGTGAACGCCCGAGGCGGGCAGCAGGTGGCCCTGGAACTCCACCGGACCCGGGCCATGGTTGAACAGGAACACGCGCCCGCCCGCCTGCCTGCGCCGCACGCCCTCGGGCATCTCCAGCGCGGTAAGGCCCGCATCGGTCAGCAGGCGGGTCAGGATGCAGCCGAGGAAATCCGGATCGGGCCAGCCACCGAGGTAATAGCGGCCGTTTTCGCCCATGATAGCGGCCTCTCCATCGGCGGTGGTCATCTGCACCGGGGCGGAGCCTTCCAGGATCTCGCGCCAGCCGGTGATGTGGCCCAGATGAGCCGAGGGGATGGGCATGTCGGGCCGCAGGCTTTCGACCCGCGCGACGGTCACGTCGAGGCCCGGAATGGCGGGCGGCAGCGGGACGGGGATGGACATCTCTGCCGTCTTGCAATTGGTGCGGGGGCCGAACATCGCCTGCGCGCCGCTGGCCGTGATGGCGTCGAACAGGCGCGGCGGCACGTATTCCAGCCCCGGCACCAGGACGAGGCTGTAGCCACCCAGATCCGTGCAATCCGGCGCCACGATGTCGATGGATTGGCCCAGTTTGCGCAGGCCCCGATAGATCTCGAAGACCAGCCGGAAGTAGTCCAGCCCCTTGCCCTGCGGCTGCACCGCCCAGGACCAGGCAGAGGCATAGTCGAAGACCAGCGCGACGGGGGCCTGGCCGGCCTCGACCTCAGGCAGATCGGCCAGTTCCGACGCGACCTCTGCCGCCTCGTGAAAGGCGGGGGCCGGGGCGCTGTCGGGGCGCAGCATCCCGGCGTGCATCTGCTCCTGCGCGAAGGGGGCCTGCCGCCAGCGGAACCAGGCGACGCATTCCGCGCCATGGGCAAAGGCCTCCCACGCCCAGAACCGGGCCATGCCGGGCAGCGGCGCGGGGTTGTGCGGGGCCCAGTTCACCGGGCCGGGCTGTTGTTCCATCACCCACCAACGCCCGTGTCCGACTGTCCGATAGAGATCGTGATGAAAGGCCTGGAAATCCGGGTCGCCCTGGCGGGCGTAGCGGCGCTTGTGCGCCGCGTCGTCCTCCAGCCGGTCCTCAAGAAAGCCAAGCGGATAGCTGTCCCAGGTCGCGATCTCCATCTGGCGGCCAAGCGCGTAATGGTCGAACTCGGTGATCCGGCCCATGTAGTTATGGCTGATCGGCGCGTCGGAATGGGCGCGGATAGCGGCGACCTGGCCCGCGTTGAACCGCGCCACCTGGTCCGAGCAGAAGCGGCGGAAGGCCAGCGCATGGGCGGGGTTGGGTTCGGTCACGGTCAGGTTGGGCAGGTCTATGTCGTCGAAACTGTCATAATCCATCGACCAGAACACATTGCCCCAGGCCCGGTTCAGCGCGTCCGGCGACTGGTAGCGTTGCGCGCACCAGTCGCGGAAGGCGCGGGTGGCGGCATCCGAATAGGAGATTACCGTGTCATGGCAGCCATATTCGTTATCGGTCTGCCACGCCGCGACATGGGGGTTGCGCCCATACCGCTCGGCCAGCAGGCGGGCGATACGCACGGCCTCCTCGCGGTAGCCATCATGGCTGAAGCAGTAATGTCGCCGCGATCCGAACTTGCGCGGGTGGCCCATCGCGTCGATGGCCAGCATGTCGGGGTGACGCGCCAGCATCCAGCGCGGCGGCGTCGCGGTCGGCGTGCCGAGCACGACCTTCAACCCTGCCGCGCCGAGCGTGTCGATCGCCCGGTCCAGCCAGTCGAAGCGCAGATCGCCGGGGGCGGGTTCCAGCCGCGACCAGGCGAACTCGCCGATGCGCACCCAGGTCAGGCCGATCCCGGCCATGCGTGCGGCATCTTCGGCCCACGTCTCTTCGGGCCAATGTTCGGGGTAGTAGCATGTGCCAAGCGTGCGTTTCACAAGATCACCCGATGTTCTTTCTGCCCCTCGGCCAAGTCGCGCGCGACGAAGACCTGGCCTGCCAGCTGCTCCCGCGCCATGCGGTCCGCGCCCATCCCCTGCCGCGCCGTGGTGATGTAGAGGTCACACCCGCCGAAAGCCGGACAGGAGGGCTGGCTGGTGGGCAGGGTCACGTCGCGCAGTCGGGTGCCATCGGGGCCGTAGCAACGGACGCGGGCGCTGCCCCATTCGGCGCACCAGAAATTGCCCGCCGCGTCGATCACCGCGCCGTCGGGGTTGGGGCCATCGGGGCCGTGCTCCAGGTAGATCTCAGGGTCGCCCTCGGGCCAGCCCTGTTCGTCCAAGCGCTGCCGCCAGACGGTGCCGCGCGCGGTATCGGCGAAATGGGCGTAGGCGCCATCGGGGCTGAAACAGATCGCGTTGGTGATGGTGATCTTGTCGAAGAGCCTGCGGGTCTCACCGCTGTGATAGCGGTAGATCGCACCGGCCTCGGGTTCCGCACGTTTGCCCATCGTGCCAATCCAGAACCCGCCCCAGGGGTCGGCGCGGCCATCATTGGAGCGCGTTACCGGGTTGTCGGCCTCCAGCGGCGCGATCTGTTCCTGCCTGCCGGTTTCAAGGTCGAAGCGGATCAGGTCGCGTTCGGTGGCGATCAAGAGGCTCGTGTCGTCAATCCACCCGGCGGCGGAAACGTGGCGGTCGAATTGCCATTCGCGGCCCTGCGTCAGCAGCCGTTTGCCGGTGATGTCGAACCAGAAGAGCCGGTTGAGAGACGGATGCCAAAGCGGTCCTTCACCAAGATCACACACGCGGGGGTCAAAGACGCTCACCTCCATCCGGCGGCCTCGTCGAAGGCGGCGACGATGGTGTTTGCGCGCGCCGTGACCTCTCCCACTGACAGGCCGGGCGTGTAAAGCGCGGTGCCGATGCCGAAGCCGCTGACGCCCGCGCGCCACCAGTCGGCGAAGTTCTCGGCCCCCGCGCCACCGACCGCGAAAACCTCGCAATCGGGCGGCAGTACCGCGCGCACCGCCTTGACGCCAGCGGGCCCGATCAGGCTGGCAGGGAAGATCTTGAGGCCGTCGGCCCCGGCCTGAAGGGCGGCGAAACACTCGGTCGGGGTCATCACGCCGGGCCAGCTTTGCAGGCCCCGCCGCCTGGTCTCGGCCATCACGTCGCGGTCCATGTTGGGCGAGACGATGAGCTTGCCGCCCGCCTCCGCCACGCGGGCCACATCCTCCACGCTCAACACCGTGCCAGCCCCGATCAGCGCCTCTTCCCCATGCGACTTGGCCATTGCGGCGATGCTCTCGAACGGGTCGGGCGAGTTCAGCGGCACCTCGATCCGGGTGATGCCAGCGGCGATCAGCGCGGCGCAGGTGGGTTTGGCCTCGGCGGGTGTGATCCCGCGCAGGATGGCAATCAGGGGGCGGCTCATGCTTGTCCCTCCTTCAGGATGCGATAGGCGCGGCGCAGGCCGTTCAGCGTCAGGGCGTCGCCCTCGACCGTTTTGGCCATCGCGCCTTGCGAGGTGAGGGCGCGGGCGTAGAGCGCCGACAGCGCGGGCGCGCCGCAGATCAGGATGTCGCGGCCCAACCAATAGGGGCGCGTCGCGGCAAGCTCGGCCCCGATGAGAAGCCCGGAGAGGCGCCCGCGCGCCTGCGCCGCGTCCTGGTCGGTCAACAGGTCGCCCGCGCGGATACCAAAGAGCGCATGGGCCAGTTTCTCGGGCCGCGACAGGGTTTCCGAAAGCGCGGCGTCGAAAGCATCGGCATCGGGCGCATCGGCCTTGACCGAATGGCGCAGGACGGATTGGTCCGAGAGCAGCGCGAAAAGCTCGCCGGTCATCACGGTCTGGAAACTGACCACTTCCCCGGCACCGATATGGGCCCACTTGGTGTGGGTGCCGGGCAGGCAGATGACGCCGTCGAAATCGGGTGCATCCGTCAGCGCGCCGAGGATCTGGGTCTCCTCGCCGCGCATCACATCGGGTGGGGCGGCTTGCGAAAGTCCGGGCAGGATCAAGACCTTGAGGCGGGGATCGGTGGTGGGCGCGGCTGTCAGGCCGGTCTCGGCGGGCTTGCAGGGGACCGGTTGATAGGCGGCCTCACACCAGCCCTGACGGGCACCGACCATACCGCAGGCCAGAACCGTGACGGGGCTATCGCCAAGCCAGGGCCCGATCAGCCGAAGCAGCGCGGGCTCGAACCCGTCACGATCCAGCCCGCCCATGCCGTCACCGGATTGCGCGCGGTCCAGCACCTCGCCGCCCGGCCCCATCGCCCATGCGCGCAGATGCGAGGTGCCCCAATCCACCGCGATCCAGTCGAGAGAGTCCATGTCGTTCACCCCGTCGTGACCACGCCGCCATCTACGACAAGCATTTGACCTGTCATCATTTTCGACGTGTTCGAGGCCAGGAACAAGACGCCGCCGACGATATCCGCAGGCTCCAGCGTGTCCTTGAGGCATTGCCGCGCGACATGGGCCTCCAGCGCGTCGGGCGTGACCCAGAGGTCCTTTTGCTTCTGCGTCAGAACCCACCCCGGTGCCAGCGCGTTGACGCGGATGCGGTCGGGGCCGAATTCGCGCGCGAGGCTGCGGGTCATCGCGGTGATCGCCCCGTTCGCCGTGGTGTAGGCGGGATAGCCGGCGTTGCCCATCATGTAGGAGATCGAGGAAAAGTTGATGATCGCGCCGCCGCCCGCCGCTTTCATGCCCGGCATGACGGCCTGGCAGGCGAAGAAATATGCCTTGAGATTAATGGCTTGCATCCAATCCCAGAACTCCTCGGTGACGTCCTGCGCAGAATGGCGCTTGTCATTCGCCGCGTTGTTCACCAGCGCGGTGATGGGGCCATGGGCCTTGGCGGCCTGGTCCATGCAGGATTTCAAGAGGTCGATATTGGTGATGTCGCATTGCAGGAAGAGCGGCCGGTTGCCGGTCTTCTTCTCCATTTCCTCAACGAATTCAGAGGCATCCGAGCGCTGCACGAAGGCCACTTTCGCCCCTTGGCGCAGGAAGCCTTCGGTTAGGTCGGCCCCGATGCCGGAGCCGCCGCCGGTGATGAAGACGGAGGCCCCGTCAAGGTCTGGATAGGTCGGGTCGGTCATCTCATTCCTCCTCGAAAGTCGCCATGCACCATGCGTACACCCCCCGATGCACCCCCTGTGCAGACATGAGCCTGTTTCGCCGCGCCTTCGGCGCGTCGACCGGTTGGGGGGCCAGCCCCCCAAACCCCCCGGGATATTTTCGGAACAAAGAAGAGGGGCGGGGCGGGGTCAATGGCTTTCGCGTGTCACGGGGCGTGTGTCCTTGCCAACGAGGAAGTCCAGATCGGCCCCCCTGTCGGCCTGCAAGACGGTATCGACATAGAGCCTGGCATAGCCCCGGTCATAGCGTGGCGGGTCGGGGGCCCATGCGGCGCGGCGGGTCGCTAGCTCCTCGTCGCTGACCAGCAGATCGAGCGTGCCGGTCTTGGCCGAGATGCGGATGCGGTCGCCGGTCTGCACCAGCGCCAGGGGTCCGCCCGCGTTGGCTTCGGGCGCGACATGCAAGATGACGGTGCCATAGGCGGTGCCGGACATGCGGGCGTCCGACACGCGCACCATGTCGCGCACGCCCTGTTTCACCAGCCGCGCCGGGATCGGCATGTTGCCGACCTCGGGCATGCCGGGATAGCCCTTGGGGCCGCAGCCTTTCAGGACCAGGATCGTGTCCGGCGTCACGGGCAGGTCATCGCGGTCGATATTGGCCTTGAGATCCTCGATACTCTCGAAGACATAGGCTTCGGCCTCGTGCTCCAGCAGCGCCTCGGTGGCGGCGGAGGGCTTCACGATGGCCCCGTCGGGCGCGAGGTTGCCGCGCAGCACGCGCAACCCGGCGGCGGGTTTCAGGGGGTCGTCGAAGGCGCGGATCACGTCGCGGTTCCAGCATTCGGCACCGTCGGCATAGGCCGCGATGTCACCGCCGAGGACGGTCCGGGAGGAGCGGAGGAGGTCGCCCAGCTCCTTGAGCACCACGGGCATGCCGCCCGCGTAGCAGAAATCCTCCATCAGGTATCTGCCCGAGGGCATGCAGTTGACCAGTAGGGGAATGTCGCCGCCGATCTCGAAATCCTTGAGGGTCAGATCGACCCCGACCCGGCCCGCCAGCGCCAGAAGATGCACCACGGCATTGGTCGAGCCACCGACGGCGGCATTGGCGAGGATCGCGTTTTCAAATGCGGCGCGGGTCAGGATGTCGGAGGGCTTGAGGTCTTCGTCCACCATCTCGACAATGCGCTTGCCGGTCAGATGCGCCAGCGCCATGCGGCGGGCGTCAACCGCGGGAAGCGCGGCGTTGGTGGGCAGGCACATGCCCATGGCCTCGACAAGGCTCGCCATCGTGCTGGCGGTGCCCATGGTCATGCAGACGCCCTTGGAGCGGCTCATGCCGGATTCGGCGGCCATGAAATCCCTGAGCGTCATGTCGCCCGCGCGCACGGCCTCGGAAAACTTCCACACGTCAGTGCCCGAGCCGATATCGTTGCCCTGCCACTTTCCGTTCAGCATCGGGCCGGAGCTGACCACGATGGAGGGCAGATCGACGGAGGCCGCCCCCATCAACTGACCCGGCGTGGTCTTGTCGCAGCCGCCAAGCAGCACGACGCCGTCGATGCCATAGGCGCGGATCGATTCCTCGACATCCATCGCCAGCAGGTTGCGAAACAGCATCGCGGTGGGTTTCATCTGGGTCTCGCCCAGGGACATGACGGGGAATTCGACGGGGAAACCACCGGCCTCCCAGACGCCGCGCTTGACGCCCTCGGCAAGCTCGCGCAGGCCGGAATTGCACGGCGTGAGTTCCGACCAGGTGTTGCAGATGCCGATGACGGGCCGCCCGTCGAAGGCGTGATCGGGAAAGCCCTGGTTCTTCATCCAGGAGCGGTGGATGAAGCCGTCCTTGTCGGATTTGCCGTACCAGGCCTGGCTTCTGCGGGGTTTTTTGGTCACTGTTGGAACGCCTCCGGCGGGAGTATTTTTACCAAGAAGATGATGTCAGGCGGCCTGTCTGAGCTGCGCCCAATCGGGCAGCCAATGCCCATGGGCCGCGCGCAGATCGTCAATGAGAGCGCGGATCTGGCGCAGGTCAAGCTCGGCCGCCGTATGCGGGTCCATCATCGCGGCATGGGTTATGTGGTCGGGGTTCTGGTCGATCAGCGCGCGGACGGTCAATTCCTGCACGTTGATCTGGCTGCGCATCAGCGCGACAAGCTGCGGCGGGATGTCCGTCACGACGCTTGGCTGTACGCCACCCGCATCGACGAGGCAGGGGGTTTCGACCGCAGCGCCCAGGGGCAGTTGCGGGATCTGGCCGGTATTGGGCAGGTTGCCATAGGCCACATAGGCCGTGTCGGTGGTGATCGCGTTCATGATCTCGGCGGCAAACTCATGGCTTTTGGGCACCGCGATCTCGTCGGCCGATTGCAGGGCTTTCGCCTGTTCCTTCCACGCGGCCTGCTGCTCGACGCAGCGCTTGGGGTATTCATCAAGCGGGATGCCGAATTGGTCGATCAGGTCGTTGCGGCCTTCCTTGATGAACCACGGCACGTATTCGGCGAGATGCTCGGAGCTTTCGGTGCAGAAATAGCCCAGATGTTCCATCACCTCGTAGCGCAGCGTGTTGGGGCAGCGCGGCATCAGGAGGGGCGGTTTGGGCAGGCGGCCCGCGCGGTAGCCCTCGGAGAGGCGCGGGTAGAGCGAGCGGCCTGACGCATCCTCCAGCATGAGGAAGAAGGCGACATGGTTCACGCCCGCGACCTTGTAGCGGAAATCGGCCTGATCCATGTCGAGGTCATGGGCCAGTTCCTGCACGGTGTTCTGCACCGAATGGCAGAGGCCGACCTGTTTGATCTGCGGGTAGCGTTCGGCCAGCGCCCAGGTGTTGATCGCCATCGGGTTGACGTATTGCATGAGCAGCGCGTCGGGGCAGAGGGTGGCCATATCCTCGGCCACGCGCCACAGATGCGGCACCGTGCGCAGGCCGCGCATGATGCCCCCCACACCGAGCGTGTCGGCGATGGTCTGGCGCAGGCCGTAGCGCTTCGGCAGGTCGAAATCGGTGATCGTGCAGGGGTCATAGCCGCCGATCTGGAAGGCGGTGACGACGAAATCGGCCCCGTCCAGTGCGCGCCGTTGGTCGGTGGTGGTCTCGACCGTCGCGCCGGTGCCCATGGTGGCGATCATCTTCTTCGCCACGGCCCCGGATTCGACCAGCCGGGTTTCGTCGATATCCATCAGGGCGATGGTCGCGTCTTTCAGGGCGTCGAAGTGGAGCATGTCTCCGACGATGTTCTTCATGAAAATCGTCGATCCTGCGCCGATGAAGGCAAGTTTGGTCATTTTACGGCCCCCAGTGTCAGACCTGCGATGAAGTGTTTCTGCATGGCGAAGAACATCGCCACGGGCGGGATGGCGGCGACGATGGAGCCGGCGCTCATCAGGTGGTATTGCGCCACGAACTGGCTGTTGAAGCTGGTGATGCCCGCGGTGACGGGCTGCGCCTCGGGGCCTTGGGTCAGGACGATGGCCCAGAAATAGTCGTTCCAGATGAAGGTGAAGATCAGCACGGCAAGCGCCGCGATGGCGGGGCGCATGAGCGGCAGGACGACAAACCAGAAGATGCGCCATTCAGCGACGCCCTCGACCCGCGCGGCCTCGATCAGTTCGACCGGCAGGGCCTTGATGAAGTTGCGCATGAAGAGGGTGCAGAACCCGGTCTGGAACGCGATGTGAAAGAGGACGAGACCCAGCTTGGTGTCGTAGAGGTTGAGGCTGACGGTCAGGTCGCGCACCGGCACCATCAGGATCTGGAAGGGCACGAAATTGCCCGCGATGAACATGAAGAAGATCAGCAGGTTGCCCTTGAACCGGTAGATGCCGAGCGCGAAGCCCGTCATGCACGAGAGCGCCACCGCGCCGACCACCGTGGGGATGGTGATCATCAGCGAGTTCAGCATGTAGCGCGGCATGTCGCTTTCAAAGAACACGCGGCCATAATTGCTGAACAGGTTGAACGAGGACGGCCAGCCCCAGAAATTGCCTTGCGTGAAATCGGTCAGGGGCCGGATGGAGAAGGACGCCACGGCGATCAGCGGCAGGAGCCACAGGATCAGCGCGATGGGCAGGAAGACCTGGTAGGTGACGCGCACCGCCTCGCTGCGTTTCTGGATCGGGGTGGGGAACATGTCTTTGGCCCTCTCAGGTGCGCGCGGGGCGTTCGTCACGCCACATGGAGTAGAGGAAATAGGCAATGAAGATCAGCATGATCAGAAACAGCACCACCGCGATGGCCGAGCCGTATCCCATGCGGAACCCGTATTCGCTGAGCGCCTGTTCGAACATGTAGAAGCTGAGCACGCGGGTCGAGCCGAAGGGGCCGCCATTGGTCATCACGGAAATCAGGTCGAAACTGCGCAGCGCGCCGATGATGGTGACGACAAAGGCGATGAAGGTCGCCGGGCGCAGTTGCGGCAGCACCACATGCCACAGCATCCGCCAGCCCTTGGCGCCGTCCAGCCGCGCCGCCTCGACCTGTTCGGGGTCCACGGCGTTGAGGCCCGTGAGGTAAAGGATCATGCAATAGGCCGTCTGCGGCCAGAGACCGGCGGCGATGATGCCATAGGTGGCCAGCGTCGGATCGCCCAGGATGTTCAGTGTGTCGAATCCCAGGCCGCCCAGGATCGTGTTCAGCAGCCCCCCCCGCGGCAGGTAGAACCAGGTGAAGACCAGGCCCACGACGACCTGGCTGATCACGAAGGGGAAGAAGAAGAGCGACTTGTAAAGGCGGATGCCGGTGACGGTCTGGTTGAGGAAAAGCGCGATGAAGAGGCCGCCGGGAATGGCCAGCAGGTAGAGCGCCAGCCACTTGACGTTGTTCCACAGCGAGACCTCGAAGGCGCGGTCGCTCATCAGCTCGCGGTAATTCTGCAGGCCCACGAACTCGCCCCGTTCGCTGAGCTCGCCCAATCCGTTCCACTCATAGGCCGAGATCTGGAAGCTCTGGAAAATCGGAATGATGACGTAGACGGAAAAGAACAGGAGCCCCGGCAACAGGAAGAGGATCGGCGTCACGATCATCTTGTTGCGCTGCATCCATGTCTGCTGTGACGCGGCGGTGGCCATGTCGGTCTCCCCTCCCCTGGGCAACGCATTCGGAAAGCCCTTGGGCAGGGCCTTGCGGATAGGTTGTGAGATACGCGCGCCCCTGGGTGACGGGGCGCGCGCGAGATGTGTTTATTCGTAGATGCGCTGCCGCGCGGCTTCCAGACGCCCCAGGATGTCGTCGAGGTTGTCCGGGAAGACCATGAACTCCTGCAAACCTTCCATGCCGATCGCGGCCATCTCCGCCGGGAAATCGCGGTCGAAGAACTGCGCGATGCCGCCTTCCGCGTTCTGGCTGAGCATGGTGAAGCCCTGTTGCAGGAACTCGTCATCGGCAACTTCCGAGTTGGCGTTGACGGGCAACTGCCCAAGCGCGTCGGGGCCGTTGATCTCGGTCTGCACTTCGGGCGAGGCGACATAGGCCAGGAAGGCGCGCGCCGCTTCCACGTTCTGCGCACCGGCGGCGACATGGAACGTGTCGGTGGGGGCGTCTTCGCCCATCGGCAGCCCTTCGGTGATCACCGGGAACTGGTAGAAGTCGATCTGGTCATCACCAAGCCCGGCCTCACGCAGGTGCGGCACGGCGAAGTTGCCGATCAGGTAGGCCGTCGCCTCGCCGTTCACGACGAAGGGCAGCGCCTCCTGCCAGGAGTAGTTCTGGTGATCCTCGACATAGGCGCCCATGTCGATCAGGCGGCGCCAGTTGGCGAAGGTCTCGCGCACGCGCTCATCCGTCCATTCGACCTCGCCACGGGCCAGGGCCATGTGGAAATCGAACCCGTTGGTGCGCATGTTGAGGTAGTCGAACCAGCCGCCGGCGGTCCACAGGAAGCGCGAGCCGATGGCATAGCAGGCGCGCCCGCTGTCGATGATGACCTGGCAATTGGCGATCTCTTCCTCGAAGGTCGCGGGCTCTTCCAGGCCAAGCTCGCTGAAGATGTCTTCGCGGTAATAGATGCCCCACTGGTAGTAGGTATAGGGGATGCCCCATTGCGCATCGTTGAGCGTCATCGCGCCGCGCACGGATTCCAGCCCCTCGTAGTCACCGGCCTCCCACCAGTCGGAGATGTCCATGAACAGGCCCGCCTCGACGTAAGGAGTCATGCGGTTGGCGGCATACCAGTTGATCACATCGGGGGGATCGGCGCTGAGCGAGTTGCGGATCTGGGTTTTCCAGGCCTCGCGATCCACCACGGTCAGCTCGATCTCGAGATCGGGGTGCATTTCCCCGAAATCGGCGACCAGACCCTCGATCACGGCGCGCGGGGCCGGGTTCGACATGTCCGACGCGATGCGCAGGGTGCCCGACAATTCCTGCGCGGCGGCGGCACCGCCAAGCATTGTCGTTGCCGCCAGCACAGCCAGCGGGGTTTTCAAAATGGATCGCATGGTTTCCTCCCTATGTGGTTCCATTATTTGAAACTTAGTTTCTATAGTTGAAATCATAACCCGGATGTGCGTAGTCTTGTCAACAGATTCTTTGACGGCCGCCGGGGAGGGCGCGATGAACAAGCAGGCCGATGGCACTGTGGGCAAGGCGCTGAGCGTGCTGGACGAGGTGGCGAATTTCGGCCGCCCCGTGCGCTTCGCCGAGCTGCTGGCGCGCAGCACCCATCCCAAGGCCTCGCTCTACCGATTCGTGCAGACGCTGACCAACCAGGGCATGCTCTCCCACGACCCCGAAACCGGCACCTACACGCTTGGCCTGCGGCTGGTAAAGCTGGCACATTCGGCGTGGAAACAGGCGTCACTGGCCACCGTCGCGCGGCCCTTCGTCGAGGCGCTGTCGCTGAAGGTGGGCGAAAACATCCACCTGGCGCAGATGGATGCGGGCCAGGTGATCTTCGTCGACAAGCTGAAGGCCGCCGACCGGTTCGAGACCATGGCGCAAACCGGTGTCGTCGCGCCCGCCTTCTGCACCGGCGTCGGCAAGGCGATCCTGGCCAACATGACGCCAGAACGCCGCGACCGGGCGCTGGAGCAGCAGGCCTTTCTTGCCTACACGCCGAACACGCATACCGAAACCGGCACCCTGCTGGAGGAGCTTGAGGCGATCCGGGCCGAGGGCGTCGCCTTCGACCGCGAGGAGCATGAGGCCGGGATTATCTCGATCGCCGCGCCGATCGTGACGCAGGGCGGGCGCACCATCGGCGCGCTCTCCATCGCGGCCTCGACCAACCGCCAAACCCTGGACAGCATCCGCGCCTTCCGCGCCGACCTGCTGGCCACCGCAAGACAGATCGGGAACGAGGCCACGAACTGGCAATTCCCCACCGTAACCTGACGATATTTCCTTGGGAGGAAACTGAATGACCGGCGTGACCCTTTCCAACGTCATCAAGAAATACGGCGAGACTCAGGTGATCCACGGCATCGACCTGGAAATCGAGGATGGCGAGTTCTGCGTTTTCGTCGGGCCGTCGGGCTGCGGCAAGTCCACGCTGCTGCGCATGGTGGCGGGGCTGGAGGAGACCACGAGCGGCCAGATCGAGATCGGCCCGCGCGACGTGACCCATATGGACCCGGCCGAACGTGGCGTGGCGATGGTGTTCCAGACCTATGCGCTCTACCCCCATATGACGGTGGCCGAGAACATGGGCTTTGGCCTGAAGATGAACCGCCACCCCAAGGATGAGATCGCGGCCAAGGTGGCCGAGGCCTCCCGCGTGCTGAAGCTGGATGATTACCTGACCCGCAAGCCCAAGGCGCTGTCGGGCGGGCAGCGGCAGCGGGTGGCCATCGGGCGGGCCATCGTGCGCGGGCCGGAGGTGTTCCTGTTCGATGAGCCGCTCTCCAATCTCGATGCCGAGCTGCGCGTCGAGATGCGGGTCGAGATCGCGCGGCTGCACAACGAGATCGGCGCAACGATGATCTATGTCACGCATGACCAGGTCGAGGCGATGACGCTGGCCGACAAGATCGTGGTGCTGCGCGCAGGGCGAATCGAGCAGGTGGGCCGCCCGCTCGACCTCTATAACGATCCCGACAACCAGTTCGTCGCGGGCTTCATCGGCAGCCCGGCGATGAATTTCTTTCCCGCCGTGGCGGGCGGCGGTGGCGTGCAGGTGCCGGGGCTAGGTGACATGACCCTGCCGCCGCCCCTCTCGGCCCCCGCGACCGGGCCGGTCACCGTCGGCGTGCGCCCGCAGCAATTGCGCCTGGCCGAGGGCGAAACGCATAAGGTGGATATCTCGGAACAACTGGGCGGTGTCGCCTATCACTACCTGATCGCAGGCGATGGCAGCCGGGTCACGGTCGAGGCGCATGACCAGAGCGCGCCGAAATCGGGTTCGCAGGTCGGGCTGACGGTGGACCCTGAAAACGCCCTCTTCTTCGACGCGGAAACGGGCGCGCGGCTGCGATAGGCCGCGCCCCCTGCCCCCATCTTCTTGGCAAAAATACTCGCCCCCCGAGCCCCGCCTCACGCGGCTTGCTTGGGGTTCTTGCCCAGGATGATCATGCTGAGCAGGTCATCATCGGTCACGTCGGCGGTGTTGACCGTTCCCACCAATTCACCGTTCTTCATCACGCTGGCCCGGTCGCAGAGGTCCAGCACCTGGTGCACGTCATGGTCGATGAGGAAAATGCCGATCCCGTCGGCCTTCAACTGCTGGATCAGCTCGGCCACCATCTGCGTCTCATGCGGCCCGAGCGCCGCCGTCGGCTCGTCCATGATCAAGATGCGCGCGTTGAAATAGACCGCGCGGGCGATGGCGACGGACTGGCGCTGCCCCCCCGAAAGCGCCGAGACCGGCGCGTTGAACTTCTGGAAGTTGGGATTGAGGCGGGCCATGATCTTGCGCGTCTCGGATTCCATCGCGGCATCGTTGACGAGGCCGAGCGGCGTCACCAGTTCGCGCCCCAGGAAGAGGTTCGAGGCCGCGTCGAGATTGTCGGCCAGCGCCAGCGTCTGGTAGATCGTCTCGATATTGTAGCGGCGCGCGTCGCGCGGATTGGTGATCGTGGCTTTCTCGCCATTGATGAAGATCTCACCCGCATCGGGCGCGTAGGCCCCCGACAGCATCTTGATCAGGGTCGATTTCCCGGCGCCATTGTGGCCCAGGAGGCCCACGACCTCACCGGGGTAGAGGTCGACGGTGACGTTATCGACCGCCTTGATGCCGCCGAACGAGATCGACATGTTGCGCATTTCGACAAGAGGCGTGGTCATCTCAGGTATCCCCCGTGCGTTTGCGATAGACGATGTCGATCCACACCGCCAGGACCAGCACCGAGCCCACCACGATGTTCTGATAGGGCGCGTCGACGCCGACCATGGCCATGCCCGATTGCAAGGATTGCATGATCAGCGCGCCCAGGATCGCGCCGTGGATGGTGCCGATGCCACCCGCCAAGGCGGTGCCGCCGATCACCGCTGCCGCGATCACGCGCAATTCGTCGAGCGTGCCGATATCGTTGGTGTGGTTGCCCAGGCGGGCCGAGGCCACGACCGCCGAGATGGCGGTAAGCGCGCCCATCATGGCGAAGATCTTGACCGTCAGCATCCGCGTGTTGATGCCCGACAGTTCCGCCGCATCGGGGTTGCCGCCAGTGGCGAAGATGTAGCGGCCAAGCCGGGTGCGGCGCGCGATGATGGTCATGCCGATGGCGATGACGATCAGCAGCAGGACCGAGACCGGCAGGCCGTAGCCTGTGGTAAAGCCTTCGGGCATTTCCTCGCCGCGCGCCTCGAAGATGCGGCGCAACCGGCCGATGGGCACCTGGTAGGAGTTCAGCACCCAGATGAAGCCCAGGATGGCCCCGGCGGAAATCGCCGACAGCGTCACCTCGGCCCAGACCGGTTTGACGGGGAAGTCATGCGCGGCCTTGTTGCGCCGTGCGCTCCAGATCCCCCAGATGGCACCGGCGGCGGCGATGCCGCCCAGAACCCAAGACCAGGTCGGCCCGAGCGTGCCGTTGATGCCGCCGAAGACCAGGAAATTCTCGTCAAGCGGGCCGATGGTCTGGCCCCGCGTCAGGAACCAGCCGACATTGCGCCAGACCAGCAGGCCGCCAAGCGTGACGATGAAGGCGGGGATGGCCAGGTAGCCAATGAGCCAGCCGTGAAACGCCCCGATCAGGGTGCCCGCCACGATGCCCACCACGATGGTGATGGGCGCGGTCAGGGGATGGTTCAGGCCAAGGCCCAACAGATCGGGCAGGATCTCGGTCTGGGTCATCGCCATGATGGCCGAGCTTGTGGCCAGCAATGCGCCGACGGACAGGTCGATATGGCGGGTGACGATCACGAAGACCATGCCGCAGGCCATGATGGCCACCGAAACCGTCTGGATCGTCAGGTTGAAGATGTTGCGCGAGGTCAGGAACCTGCCATCGGTCATGATATTGAACCCGATGGACAGAAGGATGAAGGCGCCGACCATGCCAAGCAGACGGGTATCCAGTTCCAGTTGCTGGAACAGGGATCTGCGGGCGTGTGAGGGAAGCGGCTGAGACGGGGCGTCGGTCATGTCCGGACTCCTGGCTGTCAGCATGTGGGTGATGCGCCCCCGCGAAGGGACCGGGGGCGCATCGGTGTCAGGTTACATGTCGCAGGGCGCGGGGCCGTCGGTGACGCCCTGGCAAAGCGCCTCGAGCTCGATCCAGCCGGCATCGACCACGACGGCGAGGTTGTCGCGGGTGATCGGGACCGGGGCCAGGAACATCGCGTTCATGGTGGTGCCACTGGGGCTGGTCCATTCCTGCGCGCCCTCGATGTCTTCCATCGCGGTGCCGCCTGCAAGCGCGACGGCGATCTCGGCGGCGTTGCGGCCAAGGTCACGGGCGTCTTTCCAGACCGACACGGTCTGGGTGCCCAAAGCGACACGGTTCAGCGCGGCATGGTCGCCGTCCTGGCCCGAGACCGGGATGCCGTCCATGCCCTGCGCGGTCAGCGCCGCGACAACGCCACCGGCGGTGCCGTCATTGGAAGCGACAACCGCATCGACGCCATTGTCGGTCGCGGTCAGGATCTGCTCCATGTTGCGCTGCGCGTTGGCGGGCAGCCAGCCATCGGTATAGGATTCGCCCACGATCTCGATCTCGCCGGCGTCAATCGCCTCCTGCAGCACTTCCTGCTGACCACCGCGCAGGAAATCCGCGTTCGGGTCGGTGGGCGAGCCCTTGATCATGACGTAACGGCCGGTGGGCGCTGCTTCCAGCACCGCGCGGGCCTGCATCCGGCCCACTTCCACGTTGTCGAAGGTCAGGTAGAAGGCGCGGGGGTCTTCGATCAGGCGGTCATAGGCGATGACCGGAATGCCCTCATCGGCGGCGGCCTGAACGGCGGGGCCGATGGCCTGCGCGTCCTGCGCCAGGATGATCAGCGCATCGACACCCTGGGCGATCAGGCTTTCAATGTCCGACAGTTGCTTGGCGGACGAGGATTGCGCATCGGCCGAGATATAGGTGGCCCCGGCCTCTTCCAGTGCGGCGACGATGGCGGCCTCGTCGGTGGCCCAACGCTCCTCCTGGAAATTGGACCAGCTGACGCCGACCGTGATGCCCTGTGCGAACGCCGTGGTGGCGAACATGACCGCGATCAGAGTCGCGGCGAATCTTTGCAGAAATTTCATCTATTCCTCCCTGGTACAGTGCGGGAATCCCCTCCCCGGGGTTCCTCGACGTGATGTTACGCTAGCAGCAATTTTTTTGAAGATCAAATTAAATAACGCCAGCAGGCTTGCCGATTTATTTTTTTTGGTGAATTATCTTCCGAGGGAGGGCGCCATGGCCGGAGCCGCACGCGCAACGCACGGGATGGAACAACGCGAGGTCGGGCGCCAGCAGGTCTTTGACACTATCCGGGCGGCGGGCCGCATCGCACGCATCGACATCGCGCGGCAAACCAGCGTCAGCCCCGCGACGGTCACTGCCATCACCTCGGAATTGCTGGCCGCGGGCCTGATCGAGGAGATCGTGCCGGAAGACCGCGAGGGCGCGAAACGGGGCCGTCCGCGCGTGGCGCTGAAGATCAGGGGCGCGGCGCATCTGCTGGCCGGCCTCAAGATCGCCGATCGCGCGGTCACGGTGATCCTGGTGGATTTCGAGGGGCAGACGGTCGCCGAATACGATCAGCCCCTGCCGCATCCCGTGATGTCGCCCGCGGAGATGGTGGGCCTGGTCGAGGCGGCGCTGGACGGGGCCTGCAAACTTGCCGGGCGCAGCCGGACGGAAATATCGGGCGCGGGCGTGGGCCTTTCGGGCCTGATCGACGCGCGCAACAATTTCGTGCATTGGTCGCCCAACCTGGACGCGCGCAACGTCCATCTGGGCCGGATGCTGTCCGAGGCCCTGCCCTGCCCCTTCTTCATCGACAATGACGCCAACCTTGTCGCCAAGGCCGAGCAACTGTTCGGCGAGGGCCGCAACACCTCGGATTTCATCGTCATCACCATCGAGATGGGCGTCGGCATGGGCATCGTGATCGACAACCGCATCTATCGCGGCGAGCGCGGCTGCGGGGCGGAATTCGGCCACACCAAGGTGCAGCTTGACGGCGCGCTCTGCCGCTGTGGCCAGCGTGGCTGCCTGGAGGCCTATGTCGGCGATTATGCCCTGCTGCGCGAGGCCAATATCCGGTCGGGTGCCGCGCCCGAGGAAGACCTCTCGCGGCTCTATGCCCGCGCGCGGCGCGGCGATGCGATGGCGCAGAGCATCCTGGACCGGGCGGGCCGCATGTTCGCCATGGGGCTGGCCAATGTGATCAACATCTTCGACCCCAAGCTGGTGATCCTGTCGGGCGAGCAGATGGCCTATGACTTCCTCTATTCCGAGGCGGTGCTGGCCCGCGTGCGCGCCTCGGTGGTGCAGGTCGATGCCCCCCTGCCCGAGATCCGCATCCATGAATGGGGCGATCTGATGTGGGCCAAGGGGGCGGCGGCCTACGCGATGGAGGGGGTCTCGGCGCTGACCATAAAGGGGCTTGCCACGAATGAAGCTTAGCATGGTCCTGATCCTTCTGCCCGGGGCGGCCCTGGCCGATCCGGTTTTCGAGCCGCGCACGCTGCCGGAACACATCTATGGCGGCGGGTGGGAGCATTTTGTCGGCGGCGGTGTCGCTGCCTTCGATTGTTCCGGCGACGGGCTGCCCGATCTGTACGCGGCGGGCGGCGAGAACCCGGCGCAACTGATGCTGAACCAGGGCGCGATGCAATTCACCGCTGAGACGCCCGAGGCGCTGGCCCTGACCGGCGTGATCGGGGCCTATCCGCTGGATATCGACAGTGATGGCGCGCTGGACCTGGCGGTGCTGCGCGTGGGCGAGAACCGGCTGATGCGTGGGCTTGGCGGCTGTGACTTCACGCCGTTCGATCTGGGTTTCACCAGCGACGCGCGCTGGACCACCGCCTTTTCCGCGACATGGGAGGCGGGCGAGACCCTTCCGACGCTGGCCTTCGGCAATTACGTGGATCGCAGCGACCCGGAAGGGCCGTTCGAGGCCTGCGATGCGAATTATCTCTACCGGCCCGAAGGGGACCGCTACGGGCCGCCCATTCGGCTGGAGCCGGGGTTCTGCGCCCTCTCGATGCTGTTCACCGATTGGGGGCGGCAGGGCCGCGCCGATCTGCGGGTGTCAAATGACCGGCATTACTACGTGCGCGGCGGGCAGGAGCAGATGTGGGCGATGACGGCCGACCCGCGCCTCTACGGGGCCGAGGATGGCTGGAACACCCACCAGCTTTGGGGGATGGGAATAGCGAGCCGCGACCTGGATGGCGACGGGCTGGCCGAGGTCTACCTGACCTCGATGGGGGACCAGCGCTTGCAGCTGCGGGCAGGCGAGGGGCCGGCTTACGTCGATGCGCCCTATGCGCGGGGCGCGACGGCGCATCGGCCCTATACGGGCGGCGACGGGCGGCCCTCGACCGGTTGGCACGCGCAGTTCGGCGATGTGGATAATGACGGCTGGGACGATCTGTTCGTCGCCAAGGGCAATGTCGAGCAGATGCCGGGCAGCGCCATGGATGACCCCAACAACCTGCTGATGGGCAGCGCGGATGGCGTGTTCCGCGAGGTCGGTTTGCAGGCCGGGGTGGCCAGCATGGCGCGCAGCCGGGGGGCGGCACTGGCCGATCTGGATGGCGACGGGCGGCTGGACCTGGTCGTCGTCAACCGGCGCGCGGAGATGGAGCTCTATCGCAATGTCAGCAACGATACCGGGGCTTGGTTGCAGATCGACCTGGCGCAGGGCACGGCCAATCGATTGGCCGTGGGCGCCTTTGTCGAGGTTCGGGCCGGGGATCGGGTCTGGACGCAGGAGGTGACAGTGGGCGGCGGCCATGCCGGCGGTGTCGCGGGGCCGCTGCATTTCGGGCTTGGCGCTGCGGAAGCCGTCGAGGTCCGGGTGATCTGGCCGGATGGCGTGGCGGGCGCGTGGCAGAGCGTTGAAACGGATCAGAGGATGACAATCACGCGCGACGGCTGAGGGCGGGGGACGGCCAGTCGAACGGCTGAGGCCACGCGATTTCAAAATCGCGTGCAAGTCGCTTCGAAGCGACTTTCATCGCGCAACCGGCAGACCGCTCGGCACTGCATCCGGCACGCCAAGGCGGTCCTCGCGCGGGTCGGTCAGGGCGTCGAGGAAGGCGATGAGGTCGGCAATCTCGGGATCGCTCAACACCATCGGGGCCAATTCGTTCGCCGCCGCAATGGCCGCCATCTCGGCCTCATCCTCCAGCACCCGCCAGTCGGCGACATCCAGCGCGGGCAGCACCGCCTGGCTCCGGTCATACCCCATCAGCGCCGCGACCGGGTCGAGGTGGTGGCGGATCACGCCCTCCAGCGTCGCATAGGCCCCGGCATGGCCATAGGGTGCGGTTCGCGTCACGTTGCGCAGGCTCGGCGTGCGGAAGGCATAGGCGTCGGCGGGATCGCCCGTCACCCGCATCCGGCCCTCGTCGCGGGCATGGCTTTCGAACCGTGCCGCCTTGCCGGGGCCGATCTGCACCATGGCGATGGCGTGGAAATCCTGATCGGTCTGGAACCGGCCCGCATGGCAGGTGCTGCACCCCGCGTCCCCGTAGAAGAGCGCCCGTCCCCGTTCGGCGGCGGCGGGCAGCGGCTCGCCTTCCAGGTAGCGGTCGAAGGGGCTGTCATCGGCGCGCCATTCATCGGCGATGAACTCGGCGATGACATTGCCGATATCGGTGAAGCGGATCTCTGCCCCCTGCCCCAGAACCGCATCGAACCGCGCGCGGTATTCCGGGATTGCCGCGACGCGGGCCGCGATCCGCTCCCAGGCGCCGCCGGGTTGCGAAAGGAACCCCATGCGGACGGCTTGAGCGATCTCGTTCTCCGAATAATGCCCGGCCATCTCGTCGCCCGAGAGCACCGGGAACATCGCCTGCGCGGCAAGGACCGAGGTGAAGCCTGCCACCATATCCTCGCCCAGGGGTGTGCGGATGCCGCCGGGGCGGGTGGGAGCCGCCTCCAGCCTACCGTCATGGAACATGACGCTGAATTCCGCCGCACCAAGGTTGAAAAGCGCGGGCGCGTTGCGCGGGACGCGCTGTTCGGGAAGGTTGGCGGGGTCTGCCCGACGCTCCGGCCCGAGGCCGATGCCGCCATCGCCAAGCCCGAGCGAGAGGCCATCGGACGTGCCCTGCGCGGGGTTGTGACAGGTGGCGCAGGAGACCTCCCTGTTGCCGGAGAGGATCGGGTCGTAGAAGAGAAGCTGGCCCAGTTCGACGCGGGCCGGGTCGGTCGTCATCCAGTCGACCGGCGGAAACTGCTGCGCGAACGCGAGCGCGGGCAGTGGCAGAAGGGCGAGGATCAGCCAGCGCATGACGCCTCCGCGATGTCCACCCGCAGGCATTGGCGATAGGGGCGGTCGGGGTCGATCAGGATCGAGGGGAAACCGGGCTGATTCAGCGCATCGGGTGGGGCCTGCGGTTCGATACAAAGCCCGTGGAAGGGCCAAAGGCTCTTGTCGGTCCAGCCGCCCGCGCGCGCGGTCAGGTGCTTGGCGGTGTAGAGCTGCGCGCCGGGCTGGTCGGACCACATCTTCAGGCGCAATCCGTTCGGCGCGCCGAGTTGCGCCACGGGGGCATCCGGGTCGCGCGCCTCGGGGAAGATCACATTCACATCCATCCCCTCTCGGGCCGGGTCCATTGCGCCAAGCGCGGTGGTGTCGCGGAAATCGTAGCGGCTGCCGTCGACCGGCAGGATTTCCCCGGTCGGCAGGCCGCGCCCGTCGACGGGCGTGCGGCGATCGGCGATGCAGGTCAGGTGATGCGACCAGACCTCGCCGCCGCCCATCAGGTTGTAATAATTGTGCTGCGCCAGGTTGACGGGGGTCAGACGATCCGCCGTGGCCGCCATGTCATAACGCACGCAAGTGCCGCGCAGGGTGACGGTGACGGCGAAATCGACCAGGCCGGGATAGCCTTCCTCACCATCGGGGGATCGGTAGGTGAAGCGGATCGCGTTCGCGGCGCTGTCGCCCTCGACCTGCCAGTGCCGCCTGCTGAGGCCGCGCAGCCCGCCATGCACATGGGTCTGGCCTTCGTTCTGCGACAGTTGGTGGCTGGTATCGTCGATCTGCAACCGCCCGCCCGAAGTGCGGTTGGCGACCCGTCCGACGATAGCCCCGAGGTAGCAATCATCGGTCAGGTAGGCGCGCGGCGAGGCATAGCCCAGGATCACGGGCACCGAGGCCCCGCCGCAAGGCACCCACCAGCCGCGCGTCACCACCCCGAGATTGAGCAGCGACAGGCGCACATCGCCATCCCGCAACTCCGCCTCGATCAGCGGGGCATCGTCCGGGCCGCCAATGCGCCTGATCTGCATAAGCGGCCCCCCTTGCCGTCACGTGAAGCGGTTCACGACATTTTCCAGGTATTCCTGCCGACCCGAGCGGGGTTCGGGGTTGATCCCCTCGGCCTCCACCCGCGCGGCGATATGGTCAAGGTCGCGCTTGCCGTCCAGCATGGCACGCGCCTCGTCGCCTTGCCAACCTGCATAACGGTCCGACACGAAATCGGCGAGCGTGCCATCCTCGATCATCGCCTGCGCCGCCTTCAGCCCCCGCGCGCAGACATCCATGCCGCCGATATGGGCCATCAGCAAATCCTCCGGATCCAGCGATTGCCGCCGCAGCTTGGCGTCGAAATTGGTGCCGCCGGTCGAGAAGCCGCCGCCTTGCAGGATGTGGTAATAGGCCAGCGCCACCTCGGGCACGTTGTTGGGAAACTGGTCGGTGTCCCAGCCCGATTGGTAGTCGTTGCGGTTCATGTCGATGGAGCCGAAGATGCCGAGCGCCTGCGCCAGCGCAATCTCATGCTCGAAGCTGTGGCCCGCCAGGATCGCGTGGCCCTGTTCGAGGTTCATCTTGACCTCGCCCTCCAGCCCGTGGCGCTTGAGGAAGCCATAGACGGTGGCGACGTCGTAGTCATACTGGTGCTTGGTGGGTTCCTGCGGTTTCGGCTCGACCAGGATCGCGCCCTTGAAGCCGATCTTGTGCTTGTAATCCACGACCATGTTCAGCATCCGGCCAAGCTGCGCATCCTCCTGTTTCAGGTCGGTGTTGAGCAGCGTCTCATAGCCTTCGCGCCCACCCCACAGGACGTAGTTTTCACCCCCCAGACGTTGCGTGGCATCCATGCAGGTCTTGATCGTGGCCGCCGAGAAGGCGAACACATCGGGGTCGGGATTGGTCGCCGCGCCCGACATGAAACGGCGGTGCGAGAAGAGGTTGGCGGTGCCCCAGAGGAGCCGCACCCCGGTCGCCTCCATCTTGGCCGCGAAGTAATCGGTGATTTCCTCAAGGTTGCGCGTGTTCTCGGCAAAGCCTGCGCCTTCGGGCCGCACATCGGCGTCGTGGAAGCAGAAATAGGGCGATTTCAGCAAGGTGAACATCTCGAAGGCGACGTCTGCCTTCAGCTTCGCGGCCTCCATGCCGTCCTTGAACCAGGGGCGCTGAAACGTCTGGCCGCCAAAGGGGTCATTCCCCGGCCAGGTGAAGTTGTGCCAGTAGCAGGTGGCGAAACGCAGGTGGTCCTCCATCCGCTTGCCGGCCAGCATCTCGTCGGGGTTGTAATGGCGGAAGGCCAGCGGATTGCGGCTGTCCGCGCCTTCAAAGGGGATGTCGGTGATGTCGCCGAAGAAACCTGTGGTCATGTCAGAACTGCCTTCAAACTGGGATAGAGCGCGCGGTATTTTGCGTAAGCCTCGGCATAGGCCGGGGTCAGGTCGGCGCGCGGGTCGATGGTGGTGGCCACTTGCGGGGCCCCCATGATGTCGGTGACGGCATGGCCGGTTGCCGCCATTGCCAGCCGCGCCGCGCCGAGGGCTGCGCCGAACTCGCCCTGTGCGGGCAGTTTCAGCGGCAGGTCGAGAATAGTGGCCAGGCTTTCCAGCCAGAAGCGCGAGCCGGTGCCGCCGCCGATCGCAAGCACGGCGCTGAGGTCGGTGCCGGTCGATTTCAGCGCCTCAAGATTGTCGCGCAGGGCAAAGCCGACGCCTTCCATCACCGCCTGGGTCAGGGTCCGGCGATCATGGCCGATGTCGAGGCCGAGGAACGCGCCGCGCATGGCGGCGTCGTTATGCGGCGTACGCTCGCCCGAGAGGTAGGGCAGGAACAGGACCGGGGCGGGGCCGGTGGGGGTGTCGGGCATGGCACCCGCCAGCGCCTTGGGGGTATCGCCGAGCGTGCGCGCCAGCCAGTTCAGGCAATCGGTCGCGGCCAGGATCACGCCCATCTGGTACCAGGTGTCGGGGATGGCGTGGCAAAAGCTGTGAACGGCGGTCTCCGGCGCGGGGGCAAAGCTGTCCTTCGCCGCCAGCAGCACGCCCGAGGTGCCGAGCGAGACAAAGCCGTCGCCTTCCTTCAGGCACCCGACACCGCAGGCCGCCGCGGCGTTGTCGCCGCCGCCGCCCGCGACCTCGACCGGGCCGGTGACGCCCCAATCGGAGGCAAGCTCTGCCCGCAGCCTGCCGCTGGTTTCGCTGCCCTCAACCAGCCGGGGCATCTGATCGCGGCGCATATGCGAGGCCGAGAGCAGCCTGTCGGACCAATCCCGCGCGCCCACGTCCAGCCACGAGGTTCCGGCGGCATCCGACATGTCCGAGACATGCGCGCCGGTCAGCCACAGGCGCAGGTAGTCCTTGGGCAGCAGAACCTTGGCGATCTGTGCGAAGATCTCGGGCTCATGGGCCTCGACCCAGAGCAGCTTGGGCGCGGTGAAGCCGGGAAAGACGATATTGCCGGACAACGCGCGGACATCCGGTGCGCCGTCCAGCGCCGCCGCCTCCGCCGCCGCGCGGGTGTCGTTCCACAAGATACAGGGGCGCAGCACGCGATCAGACTTGTCCAGCAGCGTCGCGCCGTGCATCTGACCGGAGAGGCCGATCCCCTTGAGCGCGGCCAGCGCCTCCGGCACCTCGGCGCGCAGGCGGGCCATGGCGCTCTCGCAGGCGGTGATCCATTCGGTCGGATCCTGCTCGCTCCAGCCCGGATGGGGGTGTTGCACGGTGCAAGGCGCCTCGGCCGAGGCGACGGGCGCGCCGTTCTCATCGACCAGGAGGGCGCGCAGGCCGGACGTGCCGAGATCAAGACCCAGATACATGCGTTCCTCCCCCCGAGATGAATTATTTTACTGTCGAAAATATATTCACGACCGAGGGGAGGTGTCAATGGGATCTACATCTGGCTCGGCAGCCAGAGCACGATCATCGGGAAGGCCACCAGCAGCGCGATGGTGATGGCGTCGGCGATGAAGAACGGCATGACGCCCTTGAACACGTCCTGCACCGTGATGTCGGGGCGCACGCCCGCGACGACGAAGCAATTGAGGCCGATGGGCGGCGTGATCAGGCAGAACTCGGCCATTTTCACCACCAGAATCCCGAACCAGATCGCGCACATCGGCCCCGACATGCCGAAGGCGCTGGCCTCGGCACTGACGTTCATGCCGCCATTCAGCGCCATGATGGCGGGGAAGACCACAGGCAGGGTCAAGAGAAGCATCCCGATCGCGTCCATGAACATGCCAAGGACGGCATAGGCCAGCAGGATCATGATCAGGATCAGCAGCGGCGCCATGTCCAGCGAGGTCAGCCAGTCCGAGAACGCGCCAGGCAGGTCGGCGAAGCCCAGGAAACGGACATAGATCAGCACGCCCCAGATGATTGTGAAAATCATGACCGAGAGCTTGGCGGTCTCCATAAGCGCGTCGCGCAGTTCCGGCCAGCGCATCCCCCGGTAGAGCGCCATCAGGAACACGATGAACGCGCCGATGGCCCCGCCCTCGGTCGGTGTGCCCCAGGCGTCGCCGCCAAAGGGGTTGTAGACGAAGAAGATGATGATCACGACCACCGCCACGATGGGCAGCGCGGGCGGCAGGGAGGCGAAACGCTGTTTCCAGGTGAAGCCGGTCACGCGCGGGCCGAAATCCTTGATGGTCAACGCCATGCCGATGATCAGCGCCGTATAGACGAAGGCCGAGAACACGCCGGGAATGAACCCCGCCAGCAGCAACGCGCCGACATCCTGTTCGACGATGATCGCGTAAATCACCAGGATCGCCGAGGGCGGGATGAGGCTGGCCAGCGTGCCCGCCGCCGCCACCACGCCGGCGGCGAATTTCTTGTCATAGCCGATGGCGAGCATTTCCGGAATGGCGATGCGGGCGAAGACGGCGGAGGTGGCCACGGACGCGCCCGACACGGCGGCGAAACCGGCGGTGGCGAAGACGGTGGACACGGCCAGCCCCCCCGGCACCCAGGCCATCCACCTTTTCGCGGCCTCGAAGAGTGCCTTGGTCAGCCCCGCGTGATAGGCGAGATAGCCGATCAGGATGAAGGTGGGGATGAGGCTGAGCGCCTGGCTGGAAATCTTGGAATGCGGCACCTGTCCGGCGGTCTGCACCGCGACGCCAAGCGCCCAGGTGAAGGCCTCGGGGTCATAGCCACGGCGGCTCCAGAAGATCCAGATCAGCCCGACGAGGCCCGAGATCCCGGCGGCGAAGGCCACGCGCATCCCGAGGATGACCGAGACCAGCATGAAGCCGGTCACGATGAGGCCGATGGTGATCGAATCCATGATCAGTGCCCCTTGTCGTCGTTATCGTCGCCGGTGACCGTCGCGGCCTCGAGTGCCGCCTGTGTCGCGGCATCGGCGATCAGGGGCACGCCGACGGGCCGCTCGGTGCCCTGCACGACGGCGCGGGCGTAGACGAAGACCTGCAACATCAGCCGCAGGCAGATGACCCCGAAGGCCACCGGCACGATCAGCTTGGCGGGCCAGATCGGCAGGCCGATATCCATCGAGCTGTCGCGGCTCCAGAGCGGTTGGGACATGTCGAAACTGCGCAGGAAATGCGCGAAGGTGCCCCAGACCAGAAGCATCATGAGGATGAGGATCAGAAGCGTCGTGGCCAGTTCCGCCAGCCACAGCGCGCGGCCCTTGAGGTTACCGACCAGCAGGTCCATGCGGATATGGCCGCCCTCGCGCTGCGTATAGGAAATGCCCATGAAGGCAATCAACGGCATCGCCTGTTCGATCCAGTCGACATAGCCGGGGATGGGCTGGTTCAACGCGTTGCGCCCGCCGACCGAGATCACGGCCAGGATCATCAGCGCGAAGACCGCCAGACCGCTGATCAGGGCAAAAATCTTCTCGACCTCCAGCAGGCCGCGATCCAGCCGGCTGACGGTGCTGTCATCGGTCATCACAAGGGATGCTGCGGCCATGACCGTCCCCCCTCCTTCATGTCACGTAAAAAAGATGCGCCCGCCCCGGTTTCGCACCGGGGCGGGCGCGGGCGGGCTTTACATGCCGCCCTCGGCGATCATGCCGGTGACGAAATCGTAGAGCTCCTGCGCGGGCAGGCCGCGGGCGGTGTTCTCTTCGATCCAGGCCTGCGCGGCGGGCTCGGCGGCGGCTTCGCGGAAGGCTTGCAGCTCCTCCTCCGAGAAGGTCACGCGCTCGATCCCGCGCTCGTCAAGTGCCGGGCCCCATGCGGCCATCGTCTGCTCGTTGTAATAGTCGATATAGTAGTCCAGCGCGTCATCGACCGAAGACATCAGCACCTCGCGGTGTTCATCGGAGAGGGCAGCCAGCGCGTCGGAATTGACCACCACGGGGCAATTGACCGTGCCGGGGTTGAGGTTGGTCGTCCACCATTCGCCGGTTTCGATGGTGCCGAAGGACATATGCGCATGCGGGGCAAAGCTGACGCCCTGCACCAGCCCGCCATCGAGCGCCTGGCGCACCTCGGTCGCGGACATGGAGTTCGGCACCGCGCCGATGGTTTCCATCGCGGCACCGATGCCACCCGTGGCGCGCACAGCCATGCCGTCGAAATCCTCCAGCGTCTGCGGCGCATCGCCGACACCGACGATATTGTATTGCGGCAGCGGCGAAGGCATCAGCAGCACCGCGTTCCAGCGCGCAAGATCGGCCACGACCGCCGGATGTTCATAGAGCGCCTGGCTGATCTCACGCTCCTGTTGCAGGTCGCTGACGCCCAGGAAGGGCAGTTCCAGCACCGTGATCGAGGGGTTCTTGTCGGCGTGATACCCGGCACAGAATTGCGCCATCTCGAAGGCCCCGATCGAGATCCCGTCCAGGTTCTCGCGGTTGCCGGAGAGGCCGCCATAGGAAATGTTCAGCGTGAATTCGCCATCGGTGCGCTCGTCCAGCAACTCGGCCAGGCGTTCGATATGCTCGGTGAAGGCGCGGCGCGAGCCCCAGACCGAGACATTCCATTCCGTGGCCAGCGCCTCGGCGGCAAAGCTGACGCTGATGGCCGTGACGGCGGTGGCGGTAAGCAGGTTTTTCATCGGATCCTCCCAAAATCCTGATTGTTGGATGGGGCGGAGTTTTCCATACCCGGTCGCGTTTGGCCATGAAGGATATCGCAAGGGCGCGTGGCGCGGGGCCTGCGGATTTCCGCGCGCGGCAGCGCGTCAGCCGACGATCAGGCCAAGCTGGCCGAGAAGGTCGGCGGCCTGGGATCTAGAGATCATGGCCCCGCGAAACCGCGCCGCGTCCCCCATCTTGACGCCGCCAAGATCGGCCCCGCGCAGGTCGGCCCCTTCGAACCGGGCCTCCGAGACCTCGACATCGCGCAGGCTGCACGCCTCGAACACCGCATCGCGGAAATCGCATTGCGTCAGGTCGGAGCCCGCGAAATTCACGCCCTCGATCATGCGGCCGCGCAAGGAGAGACCCGAGAGACGGGCAACGGCCAGATTGCTGCCCGCCAGCGTGAGATCGGTTGCCTGGGTGCCGCTCATGTTCACGCCGAGCAGCTTGCAGTCTGCAAATTCCACATCCGCGGCAATCATGTCCGACAGGTTGCCATTGCTCATGTCGCAGCCATTGAAGCGGCATTGCATCAGCCGCGCGCCGCGCAGGATCAGTCCGGGGGCGTGGCAGGCGGTGAAGCGCACCTCCTCAAGGATGGCGTCGCTGGCCCGCGCATCGTCGAGATGGCAGGCCTCGAAATGCCAATCGACAAGCTCCAGGTCGCAAAGGTCGATGTCGATCATTTGGCAGCCGGTCAGCGTGACGGGGCCGCCAGAGGCCGCGAGGGTCTCGATTTCGCCGCGGCTGAGGCTCTGGTCGGTGATCTCGGGCATTGGCTACGCCCCTTCCGGCAGACGCGCGCGGGCAATGGCGGCGTGAACCTGCGCCCCGTGCAAGAGCGCCGCGTCGTTGAAATCATATGTCGGGCTGTGCAGCGGGGCTGACCCTTCGCCATTGCCGATGAAGGCAAAGCAGCCGGGAACGTGATCCAGAAACCGCGCGAAATCCTCCGATCCCGTCATCGGGGTGGGGCGCGTGGTAACCTGATCCGAGACCCCGGCGGCGGCCTGCATCACCGCGTCCGCAAGCTCTGCATCATTGATCAGCGGCACGAATTCGCGGGTGTAGTCCACCTGCGCCGCGATGCCGTGCTGCGTGGCGATGCCCTCCGCGATCCGTCGCATCTCGGCCTCGACGCGGGCCGACACATCCGCGCTGAAGCTGCGCACATCGCCCAGGATCCGCGCATGACCCGGCAGCGCGTTGCGGGTGCCGTCGGTCAGCAGTTCCGTCACCGACAGAACCGCGATCTGGCCTGGGTCCAGCCGCCGCGACACGATGGTTTGCAAGGCCGTCACCAACGCGCAGGCGGGCACCATGACTTCGCGCCCGGCATGGGGTTGCGAGGCATGGCCGCCCTGCCCGGTCAGCGTGATCTCGAAGAGATCTTCGGCCGACATGATGGCTCCGGCGCGGGTTTCCAGATGGCCCAACGGCAGGCCCGGCATGTTGTGCAGGCCATAGACTTCCTGAAACGGAAACCGCGTCATCAGCCCGTCGGCCAGCATCGCCAGCGCGCCCTGGCCCCATTCCTCGGCGGGTTGGAAGATCAGCCGCACGGTGCCGTCAAAGCCGCCCTCACGCGCCAGCAATCGCGCCGCACCCAGAAGCATCGCGGTATGGCCGTCATGGCCGCAGGCGTGCATCAGCCCGTCGCGCGTCGATGCCCACGCTGCCCCCGTCGCCTCGGTGATCCTGAGCGCGTCCATATCGGCGCGCAAGGCAATCGCGCGGTTCGACCGCCCACGGGTAAGGGTCGCGACGACGCCGGTGCCACCCACACCCGTCGTCACCTCCCATCCCAAGTCGTGCAAAGCCTCGGCGACGACAGAGGCGGTGCGGCTTTCCTCGAAGCCAAATTCGGGCTGGCGGTGGAAATCGCGGCGCAAGGCGCGCATCCATCCCGACAATTCATCGCGATCCGTCATAACAGCGCGTCCTTGTCCAACCCCAGCTTGACGATCTTCTCGTTCAGCGTGCGCCGCCCGATGCCAAGCGCCTCGGCCACCGCGTCCATCCGGCCCTCATGCGCGCGCAGGGCCTTGCCGATCAGCTCCCGCTCGAACACGGCGACAGCTTCGCGCAGCGTGTCGGGCACATCCTCGGGCGCGTCCCTGACCCGGATCGCATCGGCGACCGAGCCGCCCCCGCGCCGCGCCGCCAGCACCCGGCGTTCGGCCACATTGCGCAACTCGCGCACGTTGCCGGGCCAGTCATGCGCCAGCAGCGCGGTCATGTCGTCATGGTCCAGCTCGGGCGGGGCAACCTCGTAGACGCGGGCGGAATGGTCCAGGAAATGGGTGAAGAGCAGCACCAGGTCATCGCGGCGCTGGCGCAGGGGCGGCAGGGTCAGCACGACGGTGTTGAGGCGAAAGAGAAGGTCCTGGCGCAGGTGCCCTGCCTCGACCGCCGCCCCGGTATCCTCGTTCGAGGCGGAAACGACGCGCAGGTCGATGCGCACCGGTCCGGGCGCGCCCGATTGTGTGACCTCCTGTTCCTCGATCACGCGCAAGAGCTTGGCCTGAACCGGGGCGGGACAGGCGCAGACCTCGTCCAGGAACAGCGTGCCGCCACTGGCCGCGACCAGCCTGCCGGTCGCTTCGCCCGCGGTGCCGAACATCTCGGCCTCGAAACGGTCGGCGGCAATGGCGGCGCAGTTCAGCGCCAGGAACGGCGCGTCCGCGCGCGGGCTGAGATCATGCAGGGCGCGCGCGACCAGTTCCTTTCCGGTGCCGGTTTCGCCTTGCAGCAGGACCGGCGCGGCGGTCGTCGCCATGTCCAGCACGTCGCGGCGCAGCGCGGCGATCTCGGGCGTGGTGCCAAGCAGGATCCGGTCCAGCCCCGACAGTTCCGCCAGCCGCGCGCGCAACCGGTCGGTGCCGCGCGCCATGCGGTGTTGCTCGGCGGCGTGGCGCAGGATGCTGAGCAGGCGGCGCGGATCATAGGGTTTCTCGACGAAGCTGTAGGCGCCTTCCTGCATCGCCTGCACCGCCATCGGGATGTCGCCATGGGCCGAGATCAGGACCACGGGCGGCGCGGTCGCGTCCAGCTTGGCCAGCAGCTCCAGCCCCGACATGTCGGGCATCCGCACGTCGGAGAGGATCACATCGGGGGCCAGCCCGGCCAGCCGGTCGATGACCTGGCTGGCGCGCGGCAGCGCCTCGACCCGCCAGCCCGCCGCCTCCAGCAGGTCGACCAGCGAGGCGCGCATGGCGCGGTCGTCATCGACGATGAGGATACTGAACGGCGCCCTCATTCCGCCGCCGCCTGTGCCGGTTCCGCCAACGGGATTTCAACCCGGAAGACGGCCCCGCCGCCCGCCCGGTTCCAGGCCCGCATCACCCCGTGATGTTCCTTCACGATCCCTGCCGAGATGGCCAGGCCAAGCCCCATCCCCTGCCCCGAGGCGCGGCTGGTCACGAAAGGTTCGGTGAGGTCCGAAAGGCTGGCCTCGCCCAATCCGTGCCCGCGATCGGCGGTCTCGATCCAGGCCGTGCCGCCGTCCGAGCCGAGCGTGACGGAAAGCGCAGGGTCACGGGCGCCCTCCATCGCGTCCAGCGCGTTGCGCAGGATATTGGTCAGCACCTGTTCGATGCGCAGCTTGTTGCCCTGCACGATGACGGGCCTGTCCGGCATATCGGTATCCAGCCCGACACCGTCCATGTTGGGCGCGACCAGGTTCAGCGCCTCCTGCACCGCGTCGCGCAGATCGACGGGGCCAAGCCGATCCTGTCCGGGGCTGGAGAAGAACTTGAGCTGCCGGGTGATCCCCTCCATCCGCTCGACAAGCCCGGTGAGGTTGGGCAGCACCCCCGCGCCACCGCCCAGTTCCGCCGCCGCCAGATGGTTGCGCATCGCGGTGATCGGCTGACCAAGCTCATGCGTGACCGAGGCCGCGATCTCGCCCAATGCCGCCAACCGGCTGGCGCGGGCCAGTTCGTCGCGGGTGCGCTCCAGCCGACGTTCGGCGGTGCGGCGGTCCTCGATCTCGACGGCGAGGCGGTCATTGGCGAGGCGCAGCGCGGCCTCCTCGGCCTCGGAGCGGTTGAGCGCGGCGCGGATCAACCGGTTGCGGCGCAAGAGCTCCAGCACGCCGATGCCGCCCGCGATGATCAGCGCCAGCACCGTGGCCAGCCAGCTTCGCGTCGTGACCGGCCCCAGCGAGGCGAAATAGTGCAATTGCCAGCCATGCGGCAGGTCGTGGCCGGTCAGGTGGATCACCTCGTCGCCGCCGATCCGCGCCCGCCCCGTGCCGTCGCTCTGCCAGTCCAGCAGGTCCAGCGCCTGCCCGCTGAACTGCCGCGCGTCCCGGATCGCGGCGCGTTGACCGGCCTGCAACGGGGCCAGCGTGCGGTAGCGCCATTCGGGGTCCGAGGCCAGCAGCACCACGCCGTCGGCATTGGCCAGCAGCACCTGTTCGCCGCCCTCGCGCCAGGATTGTTCCAGGTCCGACAGGTCCAGCTTGATCGCGATGACACCCTGCACCGTGCCATCCGCGCCGATCACCGGGTCGGCGATGAAATAGCCCGGCAGGCCGGTGGTGGCCCCGATGCCGTAGAACCGCCCCTGCCCGCCCGCCAGCGCCTCGCGGAAATAGGGGCGGAAGCCGTAATTCTGGCCAACGAAGGAGCCTTCGGCCCCGGCGTTCGAGGCCGAGATCGTCAGCCCCTCGGGCGTCATCAGGTAGATCGCGTCCAGCCCCGCCTCGGCGGCAAATTCGGCCAGCCGCGCGTCGAGCGTGCCGGTATCGGCCCCCTGCGCCGTGGCGATCACGATCGGATCCTGCGACAGAACGAAGGTCAGGTGCGAGAACCGGTTCAGCTCCGCCACCACGGTGGAGCGGTAGAGCGACAGGCGGCCCTCGGCGCGGGTCACCTCCTCGGAGCGGAAATAGCGGCTCGACAGCAGGTAGGCCCCGGTGGCGATGGCCAGCAGCAGCAGGATCGACAGGAGGGTCCGGGTCGGTTTCAACGGGCGGCTCCGCGCAAGGGTGGCCAAGGTGATATCGGGTTTCGACCGCGATGCAAGGGCGGCGCCGGTCGCCTCATGCCGCCGCAAAGCGGATCACGAAGCGCGCGCCTTGGGTCTGGGACAGGGCCTCGATCCGCGCGCCATGGGCGGCCAGAAGGCTGGAGACGATGGCCAACCCCATGCCGGTGCCGCCCGCATCGCGGCGGGTGGTGTAGAACGGCTCGAATATATGCGGCAGGTTGCCGGGTGAGATGCCGGGGCCGTTATCGGTGACGGTCAGGGTGCCATCGCGCGCCGCAAGTGTCACCGTATCCGCGCCCATTTCACGGGCATTGGCCAGCAGGTGTTGAAGCACGATCCCCAACCCCTTGCAAGCCAGCGGCAGGGGGGTCGTTTCGCCCGCGATGGTCAGCGTCAGGCGGCGGTGATCGCGCCGCAGGTCATCCGCCAGATCGGCCAGCGTGCAGGTTCCCCGGTAGCTTGCCTCGCGCGCCCGCATGACGTGGCGCAGCGCCTCCAACTGGCCCTCGATCTGCGCGCCGGCGCTGCGGATCTGGGTCACGAGGCGGCGGTCCTCGGCGCTCAGATCCTCGCTGTCCTCCAGCAGCTCGGTCGCCGCCGCGATCGCCGTTACGGGTGTCTTCAACTCATGCGTGACATGGTCGGTATAGCTGCGGATCGTCGCCTCGCGGTCTTGCAGGGTCGCGGCCATGTCGATGACGCTGACCCCCATCCGAGACAGCTCGCGCGTGCCGAAATGGGCGGGCGGCGCGGCAGGCTCATCCGGCGTGGCGCGTACCGAGGCGGCATAGCCCGCCAGCGCCGTGATCGGGCGCAGCAACAGGCGCAGCAGCAGCCACCACAGCACCGCCGTCAGCCCCGCGATGATCAGCGCCAGCAAGGTGGCCGCGTTGCGAAACCCGATCTCTGGCCCGAGGTAGCGCAGCGCCACCAGCCCCAGGAAGGACAGCGCCAATGTGCCCGCCAGCGCGCCGCCCAGAACCAGCCAGAGCGACGGGCGCCATTTGCCTACCTGCCCCGGCATGGCCCCATCCGCATCCCCACGCCATGCGCGGTCTCGATCCCGTCGGCGCAGCCCGCATCCACCAGTTTCCGGCGCAGGTTGCGCAGGTGGCTGTCCAGCGTCCGGCCCGAAATGTCGCTGCCCGCGCCCCAGATCGCGTCGACCGCCTGCGCGCGCGACAGGACGCGGGACGGGTCGCGCATGAGCAGCGCCAGAAGACTGCACTCGGTCGCGGTCAGGACCACGTCGCGCCCGTCGAAATCGCAGCTATGCGCCGCGACATCGAGGCTGAGGGCCCCGTGCCGCAGCACCCGCGCCGCGCCGCCCGTGGCCCGTTTCAGGATCGCGTTCACGCGGGCCACCAGTTCGCGCGGGGAGAACGGCTTGGTCACGTAATCGTCAGCCCCCAGTTCCAGCCCCAGGACGCGGTCGATCTCGTCGTCGCGGGCGGTCAGGAACAGGATCGGCACGTCCGAGGTGGCGCGGATGCGGCGGCAGACCTCGAACCCGTCGCGTTCCGGCAGGCCGACATCCAGCACAATGAGGTCAGGCGCCTCGCGCGCGGCATGGGTGAGGGCGCGCTGCCCGTCGCCCGCCGTCACCACGGCGAAGCCTGCACGCTCCAGCGCGATGCTCACGACCTCGCGCAGGCGGGCATCGTCATCGACCACGAGTATCTTCATACGCTCCCTCCGCCGCCGCCAGTAAACGCGCCACGCGCCAACTGCGAAAGCCCCAATCGCGCCAGCCGTCGATATGGGGCGCGCGCGCGCAGGTCTGCCCCTGCAACGCCACGGCGGCCATCGGCGCGAGGGAACAGGCATAGGACAGATCGACGCCGCGATCCTGCGACGGATGGGTCAGGTTATAGGCCGCGATGATCTGCGCGAAATTGATGAAGGCGCAGATGTAGAGCGTGACCAGCGCCAGCCCACCACCGCGCAGCACCAGCCAGGCAGCGGGACGGCGCGCGTGAATGAACCAGCCGATCAGCACCAGCCCCACGGCCACCAGCCCCATCCAGATCGCCGCATGAAGGCGCAGATAGGTCAGGCCATAGACCTCGACATAGACCCAGAGCCGGTAGGCCGCCGAGGCCGTCAGCAGGACATTCTGCGCCAGCCAGATCATCATCAGCGCCGACAGGCTTTTCCGGCCCCCCAGATGGGGCCGCGCGGCCAGTGCAAAGCCCCCCGCCAGCAGCGCCGTGACCAGCAGCGGATAGGCGCCGCGGCGGGCATAGGTGGCATGGCTCATCCCCTCGGGCAGCGGGCCGCCGCCCCAGAGGAGCGCGATATCCATCAGGGTTTGCAGCCCGAGCAGCAGGTTGAACACAATCAGCGCATTGGCGACCGACGCGGTGTTGAAACCGAGCGTTGCGCGGGCGCGGGGACGGTGCGGGCCGATGAACGGGGCGGGCGGCGTGAAGCTGAGGAACGGCCAGACGATCAGCGCCAGACCGGTCCAGAACATCAGGCGCAGGAGGGTTTCCTCGACATCCCAATCCTCGAACAGCGACAGGTCCAGCCAGCCCTCAAGCACCGGGTTGGCCTGCACCAGCAGCGACAGCAGCACCATCCCGCCGCCAAGCGGCACCGCCCAATTGAGCGCCAAGATGCGCCATCGGCCGGGGGCCACGCGCGGGGATTTCCGATCCATCGCCCAGGCAAGCCCGTCCAGCACCCCCGCAACCGGCAGCGCCGCCCAAAGCCGCAGCGCGCTGCGCGCAAGACCACTCGATCCCGCCCGCAGCCAGGCGATCGAGGTGATCAGCCCGCCTGCCAGCAGGAAAACGGAAAGGGCTTGCAGATGCTCGATGACGGGCAACCCGGCGACAAACATCAGCGCCGCGGGTCCGACCACGCCGCCCCGGTTTGGCAGCACGGCAACGCCGGCGGCAAAGATCGCGTAGGCGTAGAGGGCAAGGGACAGCCCGACATCATGCCCGTAGAACAGCAGGTCGCCAAGCGCCAGCAGCACGGCCAGCGCAATCGCGGCGCGGGTCAAGGGCGGGCGGCGGTCGGCGGCAACCGGGCCGGAGCGCGCGGGCGGTTTGACGGCGTCGTTCACTTCCTCGCTCAACCACCACGCATCGCGCAATAGCCCGCGCGGCACGCCGCGCACTGTCATTGTCCCGATCATCCGTGCATCTCCTTGACGGTTTCATTGCCCGTCAAGATGGCAGGCCGCCCGTGCAGAGTGGGCGCAGGAGATGTGCAGGTTTCGTGCAGAGGCTACGGGGGCAGCGAAGGGGCGTTGAGGAGACGCCTAATAATCATGGACATGTTCCAGCCGCAGCCCCTGGTCGGCCAGCCCGCGCAGGGTCTCGTCCAGTTCCGTCACCGGCACCAACAGCAGGTGGCGGTAGTCGCCATAGCCCTGCCGCGCGAAACTGTGGATCGCATCCGGGTGGGACGGCGCATCGGACAGCGCCGTCAGCATGATGTCGTCATTGCCCGCGATCTCGACAAAGCCCGCGCCCGCTTCGGCCATCTGCGCCAGCAACCCGGTGAGTTCGCGGTAGCGCGGTGTCTCGATCTCCCATCCCTGCGCGCGCTCGGCGATGACGGTGACGCCCGGAAGTGCCTCCAGATCGGCGCGACCCATCCCCGTCACGATCATGCGCAGGGTCAGTTCGTCAAAGTCCACGCCCGCCACCGCCTCGGCGATCACACCCGCATAGGCGGCTTTCATATTGTTCTCGATTCCCAGGGCAAAAGCCCGTTCCCGGTCACGCAGCTGATCTGTCGCCGCAGCCTGCAACGCGTCGGCATCGCCCGCGAAGTCCCACCGATACCACGGCACCTGTTGCAGGAACGTGGCATAGCCCCGCGCCTGAGCCGCTGCCATCTCATCCAGCGGCGCGCGGGTCTCGCCCCTGATCCAGGTGAAGACGCGGCCCACGGTTTCCTCATAGGCGGCCTTCAGCGCGAGTTCGGCGGTGAAGCTGACGCCGATGACATAGACCATCTGGCGGGTTTCCCAATCGGTCCCGCCGTGATCCGCCGAGGCGCGCGTCAGCGAGCAGAGCGAGGACCAATAGCCGGTGATCGAGCGGAAGAACCCGTAGTCATGCGGATCGCCCTCCGAGATCACCTCGGCGTAATCGTCATAGGCATGGACGATATGCCATTCCGGGTAGGTCATGAGGGTGCGCGATTCCAGCCGACGATGCTCGGGCGGCAGCAGCGCGGCATAGTCGGTCTCGGCAGTCTCGCCCTGGCAGGTCAGTTCAACATAGCCGACAGGGGTCAGCAAAGCGGCGAGGAGCACAGCGAGGAGCAGCACCAGCCGCTTGAGCCACCGCCACAGGAAGCGCATCACGCCCGGTCCAGCTTGAGGCCCGCGAAGAGGGCGAAGCCGCCAAGCGCCAGATGCGGCAGGTTGGCCAGCACACGCACCAGCGCAAAGGACATCCCCGCCGAGGGGTTGGTGAAGATGCCGAGGTCGAGATAGCCGTAGCCGGTGAAGAAGCCGAAGACGCCATCGCCGAGGTAGAGCGCGCCGAAGAGCAGCAGGAAGATGCGTGACGCGCGATGCGAGATCAGCCCCGCCGCCAGCGCCCAAAGCGCCGAGGCGACATGCAGGGAGTCGTCGAATATATCCAGCGCGAAGATGCCGAAGGCGAGGCCATCCTCATCGGTCAGGCCGGGGATGTAGTTCAGCGATGCGGCGACCATGAGCGCCACGAAATAGCCGAACGCGATAATGCGGAGCGTGGTCATAGCGCCTCCAGGTAGCTGTCCCATAGGTTGTTGCGGAAGATCATTTGCGGGTCCAGTTCCCGCTTGGCGGCCGCGAACGCCTCCGCGCGGGGATAGCTGCGGGTCAGTTGTTCGATCGTGGCATGGGGCCGGTAGGGCAGGTAATAGCTGCCGCCGATCTCGACGATCCGGTCAATCAGGTTGCGCGTCATCCTGGCCATGTCGGCCTCGCCGCGCTGTGTCATCTCCTGGGAAAACGACATCACGGCGGCGATGCGGGGGGTGCGGGCATAGCTCAACACGGCTTCATCATCCTGCGCGACATGGCGCAGGGTGACGTTCAGAAACTCCTGGTAGCTGGCCGGGATCACGTCGCGGCAGGCGATCAGGAAATCGCCGAAGCGCTCAGGCGCCACGAAATATTCATGCAGAATGTCGGTGCGGTTGTCGTCGCGGTCATCCAGCGTCACCACCGGTTCGTTGATCAGGCTGTTGCGCGTCGCGGGGCCGTCGCCCAATGCAGGCCCGAGCGTGATTTCCGTCCACCAGCGCAGACGCTTCATCGGCTCATTGCCCAATTGCCAGCGGTAGATGCGGCTGGCCAGCCGCGCCATCAGGCCCGAGCCTTCGGCGGGCGGCAGGTCGGTCTGATCCTCGGTCGGGCGGTAGGTGATCATCAGCGCATCCTCGAAGAACCGGGCGCGACCCACGTTGAGGCGGCCATAGGACATGCTCACGGCGGGCGTGGCGACGGCGCTGGTGAAGGCGGCCGGGAAGGCTTCGGCAGGCATCGTCTCGAAGGACGGCTGCAGGCGCCGATTCGGGATCATGTCGACCTCCATGTCGATGATCGCGCCGGTCAACCCGTAGCCGCCCATCGTCAGGTTGAAGATCTCGGCGTTCTCTCTCCGCGAGCAGGTCACCAGATCGCCCGTCGGCAACACCATGCGGAAGCTGCGCACCGTCGCCCCCATCGGGCCGAAGGGAACCGGCCAGCCATGCGCGTTGACGCAGAAGGTGGCGGCAACGCCGAAATCGTTGTTGGACTGCATGACGACGGGCGAATAGCCGATCGGGTCCAGCGCCGCGATCACCTGGGACCAGCGCGCCCCGGCATGGGCGCGGTAGGTCTGGCGGCCCGTATCCGGCTCCACCAAACCATTGTCGAAACTGATCGCATGGCCCGCGCGCGGTATCGCCTGACCGCCCATGGAATGGCGCGCGGCCCCGATATTGACCGGGCGGCGATTGCTGGCGGCCTCGGTAATTTCCGCGCGGATCGCGGCGATGAGTGCCTCGCCGGGGTCCTCAGACAGGGTGATGTGGCGGTGGATCGGCGTGCGCGACAAGCCGCTGGCATCGTTGAGGAACCCGGCCTCTGCCGGCATATCCAGCCGGGCCGTGCCCTCATAGACAGGCAGGTGAGGACCGAATTGCCGCGCGCCGATCCAGCCCGCCGCACCGCCCGCCCCCACCAGCAACCCGCGTCGTGTCACTTTGCCCATATGGCCCTCGCTTTGCCGCGATAAGACAGCAGGGCTGCCATCCATACAATCCATGATTGCACGATAGGCACAGGTCCAAGGGGCCCGCGATGGCAGAATACTGGAGCCTGCCGTCGCGTCACGAGTTGACCAACGACCCCTCTATCCGCGCAGGCGGGTGCCGTCCGGGTCAAAGGGCGCACCGTCCAGAATGCGCGCGCCATGTGGCTGGCCAAGGACGGCGACATGCAGCTCCGTCCCCGGCGCGGCGTGCGCGGCCTTGACGTAGCCAAGCGCCAGCGACTTGCCGACATGGTAGCCATAAGCGCCCGAACTGACCTGCCCCACCGGCGTACCGTCGGGCAGAAAGACAGGCTCTCCGCCGCTGGCATCGGCGGTCTTCGCATCGACCTCCATCAGCACCATGATTTCACGCGGCGGATTGTCTGCCACAGCCTCAAATGCGGCTTTGTTCAGAAACTCCTTGTCCATCTTGATGAGCCGCGCCAGCCCCGATTCCTGCGGCCAGTATTCCGGCGAATATTCCCGCCCCCACGATCCATAGCCCTTCTCGATGCGCAGCGACATCAGGGCGCGGCTGCCCACCGGGCCAGCGCCGAACTCACGCCCTGCCTCGATCAGGGCCGAGTAGAGCGCCACCTGATCGGCCTCGGCGCAATGCAATTCCCACCCCAGATCGCCGGCAAAGCTGACACGGATGGCAAGAACGTCGATCCCCGCCACCGCGATCCGGGCCGAGCGCATGAAGGGGAAATCCGCGTTCGCCAGCGGCGCATTGGTCAGCCGTTGCAAGAGCGCGCGAGATTGCGGCCCGGCGACGTTGAAGCCGCAGACACCTTCCGTCCGGCTTTCGAATGTCGTGCCTTCGGGCAGTGGCACCGCCTTGAAGAAGCGCTGGTGAAACCGCTCGGCCATGCCCGATCCGATGATCCAGAATTCCTCCTCCGCCAGCCTCGTCACGGTGAAATCGCCCGCCACGCCACCGCGCTTGCCGATGAGAGGCGTCAGGCAGGACCGGCCCACCTCGCGCGGCATCCGGTTGGCGAAGACCGCGTTCAGCCAGCCTTCCGCCCCGGGCCCCCGCGCCACGTATTTGGCGAAATTGGAGATGTCGATGATCCCCGCCCGGTCGCGCAGCATCCGCGCCTCGCGGCCCACGGGCTCCCACCAGTTCTGGCGGTCGAAGCCATAGGTCTCGTGATCCGGCTCGCCCTCGGCTGTGAACCACAGCGGATGCTCCCACCCGTAATTCAGGCCAAACTGCGCGCCCATGTCCTTTTGCATCGCGTAGCCGGGCCGTGTCCGCACCGGTCGCCCCGCCGCGCGTTCCTCGTTCGGGAAATGGATCTTGAAGCGGTGCGCATATTGATCGCCCACCCGCGCCTTGGTGAAATCCTTGCCCGCCCAGGCCCCGAACCGCGCCATGTCCCAGGCGAACATGTCCAGGCTCGGCTCGCCCTCGACCATCCATTCGGCGGCCAGCTTGCCCATGCCGCCGTTCTGGCTGAACCCCGGTATGATCCCGTTGCAGCAGAAATACCCCGTCAGTTCCGGCGCGGGACCGAAGAGGACGTTGCTATCGGGCGACCAGATCATCGGCCCGTTGATCACCCGCTTGATCCCGGCCTCGCCCACGGCAGGCACCCGGTCGATGGCACGCATCATGTTCTCCTCGATCCGCTCCAGATCGTCGGCGAAAAGCTCATGGCCGAAGCCCTGCGGCGTGCCATCCTCGGCCCAGAAGCGCACATCTTTCTCGTAGGCTCCGACCAGCAGGCCCTTGCCCTCCTGCCGCAGGTAATATTCCCCATCGCGGTCGGCGACGGAGGGCAAACGCCGGTCCATCGCGGCGATCTGCGGGATGGTCTCGGTCACGAAATACTGGTGTTCCGTGGGCAGAAGCGGCAGCTCCAGCCCCGCCATCCGCGCCACCTCGCGGCCCCAGAGACCGGCGGCATTCACCACCCAGGGCGTGCGGATGTCGCCCTTTTCGGTGCGCACGATCCAGCTGCCATCGGGCTGCTGTTCCGTCCCCGTCACCGGCGTGAAGCGGTGGATTTCGGCCCCCCGCTGCCGCGCACCCACGGCATAGGCATTGGTCACGCCCGAGGGGTCGACATTGCCGCCATCAGGCTCATACATGATGCAGCGGATGCCATCGTAATCGACCAACGGATGCAGCCGCTCGGCCTCGTCCCGGCTGACCTCGTGGAAATTCATGCCATAACGGCGCGCCTTGGCCTCCTGCAATCGCAGCTGGTGCTCACGCGCCTCGGTCTGCGCCAGGTAGAGCGAACCGGGCTGGAACACCCCGCAGCTTTGGCCGGTCTCCTCCTCAAGCTCCTTGTAGAGGGTCATCGTGTAATGCTGCAGGCGACTGATATTGGTGCTGTCATGCAGCCCGTGGATATTCGCCGCCGCGTGCCAGGTGGAGCCTGAAGTCAGCTCATCGCGTTCCAGCAGGATCACGTCGGACCAGCCCAGTTTGGCAAGGTGATAGAGGATCGAGCAGCCGATGACGCCGCCGCCGATCACGACGGCCTGGGCATGGGTTTTGATCTCGGGCACGGGGGACGTCTCCGGGGTTTCATATGGGTTGCGGCCATCATGCGTGGGTGACCGGCCCGGACTTGCCGGAAACCGACGCGGGCATGCCGGTTTTGTCACGCATCGGGGGCCGACAGCACCAGATCCATCAGCCGCGCGAACCCGCCCGCATCTAGCCTGTCGAACCGGCCGCACATATCCTCGACCTCGGCGGCACGCGGCCCGAGGATATCGCCCGCCAGAAGGTGAAACTTGGCGCTGATCTCACCGTCGCTGAGCGGATCGTCCACATCGCCGCGCGGGGTGCGGGGCGGGGCCTCCAGCCTCTGGCCATCGGTCAGGACCAATGCCACCGCGGCCCATCTCTGCGCCATGGATCGCGCCGTCAGGTCCGGGTCGTCGATGAGCCGGGTCGCGCGGCTGAGGCGCAGGATCTCGGGGTCGCGCAGCGCCTCGGGCGTCAGTTCCTGCGGGCCGAGGCGTCCACGCGCGATGATTGCGGCAACCGGCCAGGCGATGGAATAGGCCAGGTCGTCCATGGTCTGCGGCTCATGCCCCGCCAGCCGGGTCGCATAGTGAAACGTCCGGATCTCGACCGAAGCAACCCGGTCCGCGGTCAACCCGTGCGCCGCCATCAGATCCTGCGCCGCGTCCATCGCCGGATGCGCCCACCGGCAACAGGGATAGCGCTTGTAATGGGTGTGGGCGATGGTCAGCCAGTCCTCGCCCAGCCCTTGCCAGAACGGCGCGGCCTCGCCCCCCTCGCAGGTCAGGGCCGGGGCGCCGGTGAACCCCTCACGCGCCAGGTAGGCCGCCGTGACGCCCGAGGGCGCGCCCCAGCCGACCCCGTCGCGCAGCATGGAGGGATGGTCGATGCAGCGCATCATCTGGCTGCGCGGCCCGTGATATTCCCCGATACCCGCCGCGTGCCGGATCTGTCCCGCGTCACAGCCCAACATCCGCGCCACCGCAACCGCCACGCCCACGGCGGTCCAGGAGCCGGAGGTGTGGTAATCGGGGCAGGTCGCGTGCTGCACCTGGCCCGCGCGGTAGGACACCTCGTAGGCCAGGGCCAGCCAGACCGCGAAATCCGCGCCCGTGACGGGCGTGACCATCGCATCGGCCACGGCCAGCACCGCGGGAAACACCGCCGATCCGGCATGGCCCTTGTTCGGCGTGGTGCCGTCATGCGCGTCGATACTGTCGATGGTGAAGGCCCCGGCCATTGCCGCACCCGCAACGCCGAGGGCGCTGCCCTCCATCAAGACCCGTGCCGCGCCGCCGCTGCCCGGCCCGAACACCGCCCGCGCGCCCGCCCGCGCCGCCGCCGCCATCTGCGTCCGCGACCCGATCGCGGCCACCCCCATCGTGTCGAGGAAACTGCGCCTCAGCGTCACGACAAGCGCATCGGGCAAGTCGCCATGGAGAAGGCCAGTGGCAAACTCGGGCTTGGTCAATGACATCTGCAATCCCCTCTGGTTGGCGTAACCCAAGAGAAGCCCGCATCGCTGACTTGCCGCAATCCCGGAACCGACATTTCCCGGTCCATGCGTGAAGGTCGGACAATAAGGGGGATGGTGGCGGTGCAGGGACTTGAACCCCGGACACGCGGATTATGATTCCGCTCCGACCCGTTGTTTTCATTACACAATTCTCCCAAATGGGGCGATTTCCGCCCCAATGGGATCAATGGGTTAGGACCGAAAGTCCAACCGTAGAGGCAAACGCAAACCCCTCCACCGAGCTGACGGAGGAGGGGTCTATGAGCAGCACGAGGATTATGGATCATGCTTGACGACAAAACTATCAATAATGCGAATGTGATGCAATCGCATGATGCTGAGACCTACAGCGACCCCGATTGCGCCGAGATGGTGAGCAGTTGCCCGGCTCTCACGACGCCCTTGGCCGTCACCACGTTCACCGATCGGCGAGGCTACGGTATTGAGCGGAAATCCGTCAATCTGATCGACTTCGCCGCCCTCCTGTCGAATGTGCGCGCCGCGTCGAAGGAACGGCAACCACATTTCAAGCTGGGCCGCTTCGGCAATGTCAGGTCGGAAGCTGGTAGCTATCGGACCAACGCCAATTTCCTCGCCGTCACGGGGATCGAGGGTGACTATGACGCGGGCAGCGTCGCCGTGGATGAGGTCGCCGCCATGCTGCAAACCGCCGGTGTCGCCGCGCTGATCGCCACTTCAGCCTCGCATGGTGAGCAGGGCAAAGGGCACCGTTGGCGCGTCGTGTGTCCGGTTAGCGCCGAGGTGCAACCTAAGGATCGTGCCGCCTGTGTTGCCCGGCTCAACGGCGTCCTTGGCGGCATCCTCGGCCCGGAGTCATTCGATCGGTCGCGGTCCTTTGGCTACGGCCATGTGAGGGGTAGGCCCAAGCCCGAGGTACGGCTCATTGAAGGCCGCTATATCGACCAGTGCGACGACCTCGACACCGGGGCTATCAGTCGGCGTGACAAGGCCGACCTAGGCGACCCCAAGACCGTTATTGACCAATCCGACGACCTGGACGCAGCCGAATATGCCAAAGAGCGGCTTGGGGCCGCGGCGGAGCGCGTAGCCACATGGGAAGACGCTGGCCGCAACGGTGCCCTCAACTCGGCGGCCTTCGAAATGGGCGGTTTCGTCGCCTGCCAGACCCTCGACAAGGCCGAGGTGATCGAGGCATTGACCCAAGCTGCCCATGAATGTGGTTACATCCAAGACCATTGCAACGGCGATGAAACCGATGCCGTCCGGGTGATCGAGGCCGGGCTGGGAGCGGGCATGAAATACCCGCTGCCCTACCTCGCCACCGCCGATCAGTTGGACGATCTGGACGAACCGCCTGAGGCCAATTTCGAACCGGAAGACACTCCGCCCTTTTTCATCGATGCCGCCGACCTTTTGGCCAACACTGCCCCGCCGCGCGAGTGGCATGTGGAGGGCTTGTTTCCAGCGCGGACGGTCCACCTGATGATGGGTGACGGGGGTACCGGCAAATCGCTTTTGGCCCTCCAGATGGCCGTCGCAACGGCGACCGGAGCCCCGTGGATCGGCCTCGACGTGAGCCGCCCCGGCCCGGTGGTCTATTATGGGGCCGAGGACGATCTGGACGAAATGCACCGCCGCCTGGCAGGCATCTGCGAAGCTATGGAGATCGACCCCGAGGGCTTTCGCGGCAAGCTGCACATGCGGAGCGCGGTGGCCGAGGACTCGATCTTCGCCACTGTGGGGCCGGATGGCCGCGTGAAGCCGACGAAACTCTTGAAACTGATCAACCGTGAGATCGCCGCCGTGCAGCCCCAGCTTTTGATCCTCGACACCCTCGCTAACCTCCACGCGCTCGATCCGAACAATCAGGAACAGGCCCGCGCCTTCGTCGGGTTCCTGGTGGAGTTGGCGCAGAAGCACGACTGTTCCGTGTTGCTGCTGGCGCACCCCAGCCGCACCGGTATGGCCACAGGTGGTGGCGACGGTTTTTCGGTCGGGTGGTCGAACTCCGTTCGGTCGCGGTCCTACCTCCGCGCTGACAAGGACGCGCCCGATGTGCGGGTTCTGGAAAACCTCAAAGCGAACTATGGCCCCCACGCCGCGGCGGTGCAGTTGATGTGGAGCAATGGCGCACTCGTGCCGGTTGCCGCAGACTACGCCACCGGGGAAACGGCCATGCGGGTCTTCCTCAAAATCCTCGATCGATTTTCGGCTCAGGGGCAGACTGTTAACAACTCCAAAACAGGGTCGTATGCGCCCAAGATTTTCGCCGAAGAACCCGAAGCTGAGGGCTTGCCGGTCAAAGTGTTGGAGGTTGCCATGCGCTCGCTCTTGGCCGCCGAAATCATTCAGCTTGAGACGTTCCGGGAGAACGGCAAAAATCGGAAACGGCTGGTCCGGGGTCATTTCGACCTGCCGTCCACTTACGACCTCGACGATTTGGAGGACGACTCCGAATGCTGAGATCGGTCGCACAGAATGTGTTCAGGGCACTTGGCGGCGGGGTTTTCCACGCTGCGTTGGAGCAATTGGCCAATCCGCAACTCGCCCGAAACTACCCCGCAACTTCCCGCAACTATCCCCCGCCCCCTCCCCACACCCCTAGAGGAGGAGCGGCGGCGGGGCCGCCTTCTCCTCGTCGGGCTGAGGCCGGGTGTCAGAAACCGTGGCAAGCCCTAGGTCGAACAGACTGCGATACGAGGCAAGGATCGCTTGGGTCCTTCTGCGCTTCAGCGTGTACGCGCGGGTGGCGCTGACCGCGTACTGAGAGGATTCGCGATAGCACCCTTAGGCACATCCGTCCTCAGTCGAAGACGCTACCATTCAGTAGCCCTTCTGCGAGCCGATCACCACAAAGCCTCTATGGTTCTAGCACGCATGCTTGACATTTCCGGCATGTGTGCTAGAAATGATGCGGAGGTAGCCAGTTATCACAGACAATTGATTGGCTTGGTCTCGGAACCTAAATGCTCAACCGCTGACGGAGGCAAAATGACTTTTCGAGAATTTATTCTCAACGCGGAGGTCACCGATGATCCGCGGGGAGATTTCATTCTTGATGCGCGTCGCGAAATCAAAGCCGGGCGCTTCTGGAAAAAGGGCACGGAACTCGAAGGAATCGAGTCGATCCATTATTGGGCTGCTCAGGAGGCCGGAATAGAAGTCTATCAAGAATGGCTCGATCACCATAAATGAGTAGCAACTCGGCTGCGCGCTGGGCCTTTGCTTTTAAGGGTGATTGTATATTTGACAAACCCGCAGATTAGGCGGGCCTGACCCGCCAGAAATCAAGCAACGAAAAAGCCGCGTCTAGCGAGGCGACGCGCGCAAGAACACGGATTCCCCTAAGCCCCGATCCATCATTGGTCTCGAAGAGAAAATACCCACCAAACCCCAAGTGCTCCGCTTCACTTGCTATTATGGACTCGCGCGAGAGTTCTGCGATATGAATGGACCTATAGTTGTCCAATTTCGCAGTTCCAAGGTAACCATCTTCCATGCCGCGCTCCCCTCAAGTCCCACGAATCTCGGCAAATGATCTCGCTCAATATATGGTCTCTTCCGAGACAGCCAAGCAGTCGATCATTCGTCGCAACTACGACCCACAGCCCTTTGTGGTCACACGATACCAAGACGCTCGCGCAGCCATCAAGACATATTTATCAGATTTGTCTCGCGGGCAGAATCCCCTAAATGACGCGATTGCTATGTTTGAGCAGCGCGCGGCTGACCCTTCCGAGTCAGACCTTCGCCAAGACGACGCAAGACAGTCTATTGAGGTCCTGTCCGCCCTTCGCGGCATGGACAACCAACTCGCCCGATACCAGTTTCAGGACGCGCCCCAATCGCAGCCAAAGCTATTGCTGGCGGGTGTAGAGGTTTCTGTAAGGTCTGATCTCTTGGTCTTGGGGGAAAGCCGTGGCGAAGAGCAGGTTGGCGGCGCAATTTTTCGCATGACCCAAGATGATGGAGGACGTAGGGCAGATATGGGTCGCTACGTGGCGACAATATTGAGGATGCACCTGGATCAAAACAACCCAACGAACAGGACGCCTGCGAACCGGCTGTGTATGGCTGTCGATGTCCGCCATGGAGAAGTTTTTGCCGCGCCAACCTCGAACACCCGTCGTATGAACGACCTTGAAGCCGCCTGTAGAGTCATTCACGCCCTTTGGGGGCAGGTCTAGGCATATTCTTCGCCAGTCCCTTTAGCTTCTCGTCAAACCGTTCTTCGTCGTCGTCCGTCTCTAGCTGACGGGCGGCTTCTTTGAACTTGTCTGATTGACTCTTTGCGGGTTTTTCTGCGTTCATTGCGTCATGCACCTATTGTTTGTTGATGAAAGTGGCACACCAGCGAAGCCCGGTCGAGGCAACCCGCGATATTTCACTTTTGGCGGCATTGTTATCCCGGAGGAGCGATGGCACGGTGTCCGAAACCAGTTCATCGGGTTGAAGCGGCAGAAAAAGTATCACGGCGAGGTGAAGTGGCGGTTCTTCGCGCCTCATAACAACGACAAAGACAATCCCATGTTGAAGTGGGGCATGGATCAGAAGAATGACTTTCGATCTTCGCTTTTTTCCATCATAACCTCCACCAAGTCGATTAAGTTGATTTGCGGTGTCTGCGATGCTCCACTAGCTTATCAACTCGGCAACGTGAACGAGCAGGAAGATGTCTACTTTCGCACCTACAAGGTCGTTACGGAGCGTTTTCAATATCTCTTGCAGGACATTAGCCGAACAAGCGGTCATTCAACGAATGGCATGATTGTCGCAGATCACCGGAACAGCCCCGATGACAATCGTATGAGGGAGCAGCACGAAAGGCTCGTGCGCGAGAACGCAAGCTATTCGTCAACCTATGAGAATTTTGTCGAGACGATATTTCTTGCACCATCACATATGAGTGCGGGAATGCAACTTGCCGATATGGTAGCAGGTGCAACGCACCGCTACTTCGCTCATGAAGACCGCACTTGGGTTGATGTAATCCGCCCGGCGTTTCGCGCAAACCCAAGCGGAAGGATTGACGGGTTTGGCATTGCTCGGTTTCCAAAAGCAGGGTGGCAAGGGCCGGTATTCTAGGGCGGAGGGACGCCGGGCGAGGCCGTAGCCTCGCCGTGCAATATGACGCACTCCCGGCAGGATCAAGTTAGTCCCTGCCGCCTTTTTTGTCAAGACTCTCAATGAGTTGGATTATAAGTAAGCCTTTTGCCTTTAACGGATTGTAGCGCAATATCAGCGCGTTGCGCGCCATCCACACCGTTTGCCACGCGGTTATTGTAACGGAAGTCAAACTCCGCCGCATATCGGTGCAGATGCTGCTTGCCGCAGTGCTGATAGACGCCCTTCATGCCGCGCTTGAAGATGCAGTATAAGCCTTCGACCGCGTTGGTGTGCCTCTCGCGATCTTCGAGGTTCACATACTCGCCAGCGCTGTAATCTGTCCAGCCGTGGGCTTCAAACACCATGCCTGCGCCGATGCCCTGATACTGGCGGGCTTCGTCGGTCATGACATACGCCTCGTGGGCGATGTTTTCTTGCAGGATCGGGATCAGCGTGGACTTCTTGAGGTCGTCAGCGACGATGCTCTTGGCGCGCTTGGTGTCGCGGTCCACCAGCGTCAGGACCTTCATCTTGTGGAAGCCGCCACGGGCGTTCTTCGCCTTGGTGACGTGGAGTGCCCCCACTGAAGTGGTCCACCAACTCGGATATTCTTATCCCGATTTCAGGAGGACCAAGAGATGGCTGGCAAACGCGACAATCCCGAAGACATCGTGTTGAAGCTACGGCAGGTTGAAGTTCTGCGTAAGCATCCGGCGTGGGCCGCGCGTGGTCAGCGCGCGCGTTCACAGTCCATTTCAATGAGCTCTCGCAGGTTTTCGATCCCGAAGGGTGAGAAGGCGGTGACGCTATCGTCATTGGGGCCA
>Ga0189284_100244_pt1 | contig 51116 bp, 43 predicted proteins | sample N32C7minimetaG_FD_130314 | JGI IMG/M metagenome (GOLD analysis project Ga0189284, IMG submission 130314) | Marine microbial communities from the Costa Rica Dome - N32 C7 mini metaG | ecosystem: Environmental > Aquatic > Marine > Oceanic > Photic zone | place: Costa Rica: the Eastern Pacific...
CGCTGGGTGGGAGCAACAACGTCTGACTTCGAGGAGTGCCTTCCAGATGTCTCATAAAAAATAACCGCGAGCCATGTCGCGGTTATTTTGCCAGCTTCGGAGGCTGTTTTCACACAGCCTCCTCTGCGGGCTTTTTTGTTTTTTTGCTCAAGTGGTTAGCGAGCTAACCCTTGCTTTATTTATATCGCAAAGTGGTCTATGTTTTAAGGCGAAAGTGAGGAGTGTCCGTTTCGTTACGCGGGCCCAAAAAAGCAATAATGAACAGATAAGGGAAAAGTCATGGCACTGAAACAGAAATTTTCCGCACTTGCAGTTGCAGCAGCGGTCAGCCTTGGAACCGCTTCGACAGCGGTTACCGCGCAGGAGCAGAAATTTGTCACCATCGGTACCGGGGGCGTAACCGGTGTGTACTATCCGGCTGGTGGTGCGATTTGTCGCCTGGTTAACATGGATCGTAAGGAACATGGTATTCGCTGCTCTGTAGAGAGCACCGGTGGTTCGGTCTATAACCTGAACGCGATTCGCCAGGGTGAGCTGGACCTGGCGGTAGCCCAGTCTGACTGGCAGTACCACGCCTACAACGGCACCAGTCAGTTCGAGGAAGACGGAAAGAACGAGAAGCTGCGTGCTGTATTCTCGCTGCACCCCGAGCCATTCACGGTGGTTGCCAGCAAGGGGTCTGGTATCAAGACGTTTGAAGATCTTGCAGGCAAGCGCGTGTCCGTCGGTAACCCCGGTTCCGGCCAGCGCGCCACAGCAGAAGTGCTGATGGACGAAATGGGCTGGACCATGGACAAGTTCTCGCTTCCGGCGGAACTGAAGGCTGCGGAGCAATCCCAGGCTCTGTGTGATGGCAATATTGATGCATTCTTCTACACCGTTGGGCACCCCTCCGGTGCGATCAAGGAAGCGACCACGTCCTGTGACAGTGTGATCGTCAGCGTCAATAACGAAGCGACCAAGAAGCTGGTTGCAGATAACCCATACTACCGTGAAGCGGTGATCCCGGGTGGTATGTATCGTGGTTCTGACGATGACGTGACCACGTTTGGTGTGGCGGCAACGTTTGTCTCATCTACCGAGGTATCTGAGGACGTAGTGTACGAAGTGGTCAAGGCTGTATTCGAGAACTTTGACAGCTTCAAGCGCCTGCACCCTGCGTTTGCCAACCTGAAGAAAGAAGAAATGGTATCCGACGCGTTGAGTGCACCTCTGCACCCGGGCGCGGCGAAGTACTACAAAGAAGCCGGCCTGATCGACTGATCCTGTAACCGGTACAACGACACCGCGGGCAGGCCTGCCCGCGGTGTTCTGATCTCCGACCCGCTATATTCTTACAGGACCCAGCTATGACCAATAGCGAACCGAGAGCCGGGGATACCATCGACAGCAAGAAGGTTGCAGAGGTTCTCCAAACCGAGACCGGTGGCAGGGCTGCGACCGGTACGGCTGCAAAGATTCTTTTTGTCGTCCCTCTGCTCTGGTCCCTCTTTCAGCTATGGATAGCGTCACCGCTCCCCTACATTGTTGAGTTCGGTGTTTTTAACTCGACGGAAGCAAGATCCATTCATCTCGCCTTTGCTGCGTTCCTCGCGTTTGCGGCTTATCCCATGATTCGTGGCAGGAATGTTGACCACGTACCGGTTTACGACTGGATTCTTGCCCTGGCTGCCGCTTTTGCAGCCTCTTATCTGTATCTGTTTTATGACCAGCTTGCGACGCGTCCGGGCTCGCCGATTACCCAGGACCTGATCATTGCACTTGGTGGTCTGGTACTGCTTCTGGAAGCAACTCGCCGCGCACTGGGGCTGCCGCTGACCATCGTTGCTGGTGTGTTCCTTATCTACGCGCTGGCCGGCCCCTATATGCCGGATGTGATTTCCCACAAAGGGGCCAGTCTGAGCAAGCTGTCTTCCCATATGTGGCTGGGTACGGAAGGTGTGTTTGGCGTCGCTCTCGGCGTTTCCACCAGTTTTGTTTTCCTGTTCGTGTTATTCGGTGCGCTGCTGGAACGGGCAGGGGCGGGCAACTACTTTATCCAGGTTGCCTACGCCATGCTCGGGCACATGCGCGGCGGTCCCGCCAAGGCTGCGGTGGTATCCAGTGGTCTGAGCGGTGTGATTTCAGGTTCGTCCATCGCTAACGTGGTGACAACCGGCACCTTTACCATCCCCCTGATGAAGCGGGTTGGTTTCCCCGCTACCAAGGCGGGTGCTGTTGAGGTAGCTGCATCCACTAACGGTCAGTTGACGCCTCCCATTATGGGCGCGGCAGCCTTCCTGATGGTTGAGTACGTGGGCATTTCCTACCTGGAAGTGATCAAACACGCCATCCTGCCAGCGCTGATCTCCTACGTGGCGTTGATCTACATCGTTCACCTTGAGGCCTGTAAGCTCAAGATGAAGGGTATTGAACGTCCGAATCGCCCGACTCTCGCGCAGCGTATGCTGAACTGGGTTGTGATTCTGATTGGCCTGAGTGCTCTCACGTTCATCGTGTATTACGGCATTGGATGGTTGAAGGTGGTTCTGGGCGAAGCCGCTGTGTGGGTTCTCGGGCCGCTTCTGCTGTTCATTTACATCGGGCTGGTCTGGTACTCCACCCGCTTTCCGGAACTGGCTCAGGACGATCCTGAATCCTCAATGGATACACTGCCTGACGTGGGGCCAACGGTTAAGACCGGCCTGTACTTCCTGTTGCCAGTGGTGGTCCTGGTCTGGTGCCTGACTGTTGAGCGGTTTTCGCCCCAGCTATCAGCATTCTGGGCCACGGTGTTTATGATTTTCATCGTGATCACTCAGCAGCCACTGAAAGCGTTTTTCCGCAAAAAAGGTCACTTCCTTGCGGAAACAAAAACCGGCCTCGTTGACCTCACCCTCTCGCTGGTAACTGGCGCGAGGAATATGGTTGGTATCGGTGTGGCGACAGCCACCGCCGGCATTGTGGTGGGCACGGTGACGCTGACAGGCATTGGCCTGGTGATGACCCAGTTTGTGGAGTTCATCTCCGGCGGCAACCTGTTGCTGATGCTGGTTTTCACAGCGATTATCAGTCTGATTCTGGGTATGGGGCTTCCTACGACCGCCAACTACATCGTGGTTTCCACCCTGATGGCCCCGGTTATCGTGACACTGGGTGCCCAGAACGGCTTGTTGGTGCCTCTGATTGCTGTCCACCTGTTCGTGTTCTATTTCGGCATACTGGCGGATGATACGCCGCCCGTGGGGCTGGCCGCCTACGCGGCGGCGGCTATCTCCGGGGCGGACCCGATACGAACGGGTGTGCAGGGCTTCACGTACGATATTCGGACAGCGATTCTGCCCTTCATGTTCATCTTCAACACCCAGTTGTTGTTGATTGGCCTGACGGGGTGGGTGGATTTGCTGGTGACGGTTGCCAGTGCGGTGACGGCCATGCTGGTCTTCTCGGCGGCCACTCAGGGTTATTGGTTTACCAAGAGCTACAAGTGGGAGTCGGCTCTGCTGCTGCTGATCACGTTTACCCTGTTCCGTCCAGGTTATTGGTGGGACATGGTCTACCCGGCAACGCAGGACAGGCCGGGTACCGAGGTGATTGAGCATATTGAAAATGTGCCCGCAGGCGAGTCCCTGGTAGTGCAGGCATCGGGCATGTCCCTGAGTGGTGACGAGGTTTCCACCTATCTCAGTCTGGAACTGCCGGCTGCTGAGTCTCCTGAAGCAAGGCTTGCGAGCGCCGGCCTTGAGCTGTCGCGTCAGGACGACACGATGGTGGTGGATTTCGTTGGCTATGGTAGCCAGGCAGAGAATGCCGGCGTCAGCTTCGGCTGGACCATAGATGCCGTGCAGGTTGAGAACGAGCGCCCGCCGAAGGAACTTATGTTCATTCCCGCGCTTATACTGCTTGGTCTTGTCGCGTTCGGCCAATTGCGGCGGCGCACACCCGAAGAGGCCAGCGCCTACGGCTGACCCTTTTCCCCTTAAAAGCCCGGCATTAACCTGCCGGGCTTTTTTCTGTTAAACTCCTGCGCGCAACGGTCCGCGGTTTGTATCGCGGCCAACCGTCAACATGTGGTCTTTGGTACGGATCACCTCTGAGTCCCCAGGAGCCTACTATGCCCGTTATTACCCTGCCGGATGGCAGTCACCGCAGTTTTGCCGAATCTGTTACCGTTCACGATGTCGCCGCAGACATCGGTGCCGGGCTTGCCAAGGCCGCCATTGCCGGCCGTGTGAATGGCAAGCTGGTTGATACCAGTTTCCCCATCGAAGAAGACGCTGAGCTTGCCATTGTCACCGAGCGTGATGAAGACGGCGTCGACATTATCCGCCACTCCACCGCACATCTCCTGGCCATGGCGGTCAAGGAACTGTTTCCTTCCGCTCAGGTGACTATTGGTCCGGTTGTGGACAACGGGTTCTATTACGATTTCAAATTCGACCGGCCGTTCACCAATGAAGACCTGAGCCGGATCGAAAAGCGCATGGAAGAGCTGGCGAAGCAGGATATCCCGGTGTCCCGATCGGTCATGTCCCGTGACGAAGCCGTCCGTCTGTTTGATGAGATGGGCGAGGAATACAAGGTTCGCATCATTGAGGATATCCCCGGCGAGGAAGATCTGTCCTTCTACCGCCAGGGTGACTTTATCGATCTGTGTCGTGGCCCTCACGTGCCCAACACCGGCAAGCTCAAGGCCTTCAAACTGACCAAGGTTGCCGGCGCCTACTGGCGCGGCGATACCAGCAATGAGCAGTTGCAGAGGGTGTATGGCACTGCCTGGGGCAACAAGAAAGACCTGAAGGCCTATCTGCATCGCCTGGAAGAGGCCGAGAAGCGCGACCACCGCAAGATCGGCAAGAAATTGAGCCTGTTCCACATGCAGGAAGAGGCCCCGGGCATGGTGTTCTGGCATCCGGATGGCTGGTCCCTGTATCAGGAGATCGAGCAGTACATGCGTCGCAAGCAGCATGAGCATGGTTACCAGGAGATCAAGACGCCGCAGGTGGTTTCCAGGGCGCTTTGGGAAAAGTCAGGGCACTGGGACAAGTTCAAGGACGACATGTTTACCACGGAGTCCGAGAAGCACGATTACGCCATCAAACCGATGAACTGTCCTTGCCATGTGCAGGTTTTCAACCAGGGCCTGAAAAGCTACAAGGACCTGCCTCTGCGTCTGGCCGAGTTCGGTTCCTGTCACCGTAACGAGGCGTCTGGTGCCTTGCATGGTTTGATGCGGGTTCGCGGATTTACCCAGGACGATGCCCACATATTCTGCGAAGAGGATGCCATTCAGCAGGAAGTGTCTGACTTTATCGGCATGCTCCACGAGATTTATGCGGATTTCGGGTTTACGGAGATTCTTTACAAGCTCTCAACCCGTCCTGAAAAGCGGGTTGGCTCGGACGAAGTCTGGGACAAAGCGGAAGCCGCGCTGGAAGAAGCATTGAACCGGGAAGGCGTTGATTGGGAGCTTTTGCCGGGTGAGGGCGCCTTTTATGGCCCGAAAATCGAGTTTTCGCTGAAAGACTGCATCGGACGGGTGTGGCAATGTGGTACCATTCAGGTCGATTTTTCCATGCCGGGACGGCTGGGTGCCCAATATGTGGCAGATAACTCCGAGCGCAAGACGCCGGTGATGTTGCACAGGGCGGTTCTTGGTTCGTTCGAGCGCTTTATTGGTATTCTCATCGAGGAATACGAGGGCGCTTTCCCGACATGGCTTGCGCCAACGCAGATCGCGGTGCTGAATATTACCGACAATCAGCGGGATTATTGCCAGAATCTTGCGAAAAAGTGGGATTCCCTTGGCTATAGGGTTAATGCTGACTTGAGAAACGAGAAGATCGGCTTTAAAATCCGCGAGCATACTATTAACAAAGTTCCCTTCCTTGTTGTTATCGGCGACAAAGAAGTTGAAAACAACGCCGTTGCGGTGAGAACCCGCAAGGGTGAGGATCTGGGAACTTTATCGCTGGAAGCGTTTGAGCAACTGATGGCTGACGAAATCAATCGCAAAGGCAGAACCAAAACGGAGATCTGATTATTAAACAGCGAGCGAATCGGGGGCGCACTCCAAAAGCGCCGATCAACGAGAACATTGACGCAACTGAAGTCCGTCTGATCGATGCCGAAGGCAATCAGGTCGGTGTCGTACCGATTGAAGATGCACTCAAGCAGGCTGAAGAAGCGTCTCTTGACCTGGTTCAGGTTACGGATTCCGATCCGATCGTCTGTAAGATAATGGACTACGGCAAGAAAATCTTCGATGAGAAGAAGGCCAAAGCGGCTGCCAAGAAAAAGCAGAAGCAGACGCAGGTCAAAGAGCTTAAGTTCCGGCCAGGAACTGAAGAAGGGGATTATCAGGTCAAACTACGCAACCTGGTACGTTTCCTTGAAAACGGGGACCGCGGCAAAATCACTATCCGCTTCCGTGGACGTGAGATGGCACACCAGGAAATTGGTATGAAGCTCATGAACAGGATCGAAGTGGATATTGAAGAGCTTGCCCAGGTAGAACAGCGGCCGAAAATGGAAGGCCGCCAGATGACCATGGTAGTGGCCCCCCGTAAAAAGAAGTGAACCTGATCCGGTGCTGATCCCCCGCGGTCGCGGGGGATTTGTCGTTCAGGGGCACATTGATATCACTTAAAAACAGAATGCGGAGTTTTAATAATGCCCAAGATGAAAACCAAAAGCGGGGCCACCAAGCGGTTCAAGAAGACCGCTACTGGCTTTAAGCATAAGCAGTCCTTCACCAGTCATATCTTGACCAAGAAGAGCCCAAAGCGTAAGCGTCAGCTCCGTGGTACCAAGTTGATTGCCAAGTCCGATGTGGCTTCAATCAAACGTATGACGGCGTGCTGATTCAGCCGCTAGCCATTTCTTTTTAGGTTTAAAGGTAGAAGGATTAACGTATGCCTCGCGTAAAACGTGGTGTGGTTGCACGCCGTCGTCATAAAAAGATTCTCAGTCAGGCCAAGGGTTATTACGGAGCGCGTAGCCGCGTCTTCCGCGTAGCCAAACAGGCGGTTATCAAGGCCGGTCAGTACGCTTACCGTGACCGTCGTAACCGTAAGCGCTCGTTCCGCGCACTGTGGATTGCCCGTATCAATGCTGGCGCCCGTGCCAACGGCCTGTCTTACAGCCGTCTGATTGCTGGCCTGAAGAAGGCCAATGTTGAGATCGACCGTAAAGTTCTGGCCGACCTGGCCATGAACGAGCAGCAGGCGTTTACCGCTGTTGTTGAGAAGGCCAAAGCGTCTCTGTGATCGCTTAGCTCTTTCATCGGTTAACCGATCGATTCAGGCGTCTCCATGGGTTCATGAAGACGCCTTCTGATAGGGGAAGGGCGCGCTCTTCCCCTATTTTTGTTTAGAGTGATTCCATTTCTGGATTGGAGCAGGGTCAATGGAAAACCTGGATCAACTCGTTCAGGACGGCCTGGCGGCGGTTGAAAGTGCCGACAGTTTGCAGGCACTGGATCAGATTCGTGTTGAATACCTTGGCAAGAAGGGTGTGATCACCCAGCAGGCGAAGACACTGGGTAAGCTGTCTGCGGAAGAACGTCCCGCCGCCGGCCAGAAGATCAACGACGCCAAGGGGCAGGTGGAGCAGGCTATCAACGCCCGCCGTACAGACCTTGAGCGCGCCGCCATCGAGCAAAAACTCGCCAGTGAATCCATTGATGTGACGCTTCCCGGGCGAGGCCAGGATCTGGGTGGTTTGCATCCGGTTACCCGCACCCTTCAGCGTATTGAGCAATTTTTCTCCCGCGCGGGCTATACCGTGGAGCAGGGGCCGGAAATCGAAGACGACTATCACAACTTCGAAGCTCTCAACATTCCCGGCCACCATCCGGCCCGTGCCATGCATGACACGTTTTACTTCAATCCCGGCACATTGCTGCGAACCCACACCTCACCGGTCCAGATTCGCACCATGGAAGATGGCAAGCCACCTTTTCGGATGATTTGCCCCGGCCGCGTCTACCGCTGCGACTCGGATATGACCCACACTCCCATGTTTCACCAGGTGGAAGGGTTGTTGGTCGAGAAAGACGTGAGCTTTGCGGACTTGAAGAGCACCGTTGAGGAATTCCTGCGGGTATTCTTCGAGCGCGACCTGGAAGTGCGATTTCGCCCATCCTATTTCCCGTTCACGGAGCCGTCCGCGGAGGTGGATATCGAGTGGGGGCGCGAAGAGGATGGCAGCATCAAATGGCTGGAAGTGATGGGCTGCGGCATGGTTCACCCCAAAGTATTCGAGCATTGCGGTATCGATGCCGAGGAATATCGTGGCTTTGCGTTTGGTCTGGGCGTAGAGCGCCTTGCCATGCTTCGCTATGGCGTGAATGACCTGCGCATGTTCTTTGAGAACGACCTCCGCTTTCTGCGGCAGTTCCGTTGAACACGCCATCAAGGTAAACGAACTAACAGGCAACACCGCATCAGGACAAGGCAGATACCATGAAATTCAGTGAACAGTGGCTACGTGAATGGGTCAATCCGGCGAATGATACCCAGGCATTGATGGATCAGATCACCATGGCGGGTCTGGAAGTTGACGGATTTGAGCCGGTAGCCGGCAAGTTCAGTGGCATTGTTGTGGGTGAGGTTGTGTCGGTATCGCCTCATCCCGATGCGGATAAGCTTCGGGTTTGTCAGGTCAGTGATGGTGCTCAAACGGTACAGGTGGTTTGCGGTGCGCCCAACGTGCGCGACGGCCTGAAAGTGCCGTTTGCCGTCGTCGGAGCGGTGTTGCCGGGCGACTTCAAAATCAAGAAGGCCAAGCTGCGTGGGCAACCTTCGGAAGGAATGCTGTGCTCAGAGTCAGAGCTTGGCCTTTCGGACAGCCATGACGGACTGATGGAGTTGCCGGACGATGCGCCGGTAGGCCAGGAGCTGAGTGAGTTTCTCAAGTTGAACGACGTCACCATCGACGTGGATCTGACGCCGAATCGCAGTGATTGCCTGTCAATCAAAGGGATCGCCCGGGAAGTCGGGGTACTGAACAGCCTTGTGGTTGAGGGGCCGGAAATTCTCCCCGTGGAAGCAGTGCACTCAGAGGTGCCTGACATCGCCGTGAAAGACCCCGAAGGCTGCCCCCGGTATCTGGGGAGAATCCTGCGCAACGTGGACCTTAGCATTGAATCCCCACTGTGGATGCAGGAAAAGCTTCGCCGCTCCGGGATCCGCTCTATCGACGCTGCGGTGGATGTTACCAACTATGTGATGCTTGAACTGGGTCAGCCCCTGCACGCCTTTGACCGTGAGGAAATAGAGGGTGGCATAGTTGTGCGCCGGGCAATGCAGGGTGAAAAGTTGGTATTGCTGGATGGACAGGAAGTGGAACTGACCCCGGATACCCTGGTTATCGCGGATCACGCCAAGCCGATAGCGATTGCCGGTGTGATGGGTGGCGAGCATTCCGGAGTGAGTGAGCGAAGCCGCGACCTGATCCTTGAGGCTGCCTATTTTGATCCGATTACTCTGGCGGGTAAGGCGCGCCACTATGGCCTTCACACGGACGCTTCACATAGGTTCGAGCGTGGCGTGGACTACGAGCTTGCCCGCGATGCCATGGAGCGTGCAACGGCATTGTTGATGTCCATCGTGGGTGGCGAGCCTGGGGATATTGTCGAGGTTGTCAGCAAGCAGGACTTGCCTGAAGACCGCACGGTGGACCTTCGGGAGACACGTGTTGCCGACGTGTTGGGGCTGGAGATCGACCGTACTACGGTGGAAGAAATTCTGACCCGTCTGGGCCTTCATATCGATAAGCTGTTGAAGGATGGCTGGCGCGTGCACGTGCCGAGTTTCCGCCCGGATATCAGTATCGAAGAGGACCTGATCGAAGAAATTGGACGGATATACGGTTACAACAACCTGCCGGTCACGGAACCCACGGGATCACTCGGCCTTCGCCCGCAGGAAGAGGCCGTTCGCCCGGTATCGGCTATCCAGAACTATTTCGTGGCGTGCGGATACCAGGAAGCGGTTACCTACAGCTTTGTAGATCCGAAGGTTCAGGGACTGATTGATCCAGAGCGGGAAGGCATTGCGCTGGCAAACCCGATTTCGTCGGATCTGTCTGTCATGCGCACGAGCCTCTGGAGCGGACTGCTGAAAACCGTGGCTTACAATCAGAACCGTCAGCAACCTCGAATTCGCCTGTTCGAAACCGGGCTCCGTTTCGTGAAAGACGGCGACCGGATTGATCAGCAGCCCATGCTCGCGGGGGTGATCGCAGGTGGGCAATTGCCAGAGAATTGGGCAAACGGTCGCAGAAACGCCGATTTCTTTGACGTAAAAGGAGAGCTGGAGAGTCTGTTCCAGCTCCTTGGTATCGAGGTTCAGTTCCTTGCCAGTCAGCATCCCGCATTGCACCCGGGCCAGACGGCGGAGTTGATGCGGGACGGAGAACATGTAGGCTGGCTGGGCACATTGCACCCACAAGTGCAGAAAAAACTGGAACTTAATGGCACGATTCTGATGTTTGAGCTATTCTTGAATTCGGTCGTTTCTGGATATGTGCCTAATTTCAAAGATATTTCAAAATTCCCAGAAGTTCGGCGGGATTTGGCTATTATTATCGGAAGCGACGTGGGGTTTGCAGACGTCGAGCGTGTAGCGAAAAAGCACGCCGGGGAGCACCTCACGGCTTTGCGTGCGTTTGATGTTTATGAAGGTGAAAGCCTGGGTGAAGGCAACCGAAGCCTCGCTCTCAGCCTGTTCTGGCAGCATCCCGAGCGCACACTAAATGAAGAAGAGGTGCATTCGCTCTTCAACGGTGTGATTGACGCACTGCGCGAAGAGTTGGGGGCAACACTGAGGAGTTAGCAGATGGCGGCTTTGACGAAAGCGGAGATGGCAGAGCGGTTGTACGAGGAGTTGGGTCTCAACAAACGTGAAGCCAAGGAAATGGTGGAAGCTTTTTTCGACGAGATCAGAGGCGCTCTCAGCCACAACGAACAGGTGAAGTTGTCAGGATTTGGTAACTTTGATCTGCGTGACAAGAAACAGCGGCCGGGACGGAACCCGAAGACCGGTGAGGAAATTCCGATCAGTGCACGGCGTGTTGTTACGTTCCGCCCGGGACAAAAACTAAAACAGAAAGTAGAAGCGTATGCTGGAACCCAGTCATAACAACGAATTACCCACGATACCGGGGAAGCGTTATTTCACCATTGGTGAAGTTGCCGAACTTTGTGCTGTAAAAGCGCACGTGCTCAGATACTGGGAGCAAGAGTTCCCTCAGCTTTCTCCGGTCAAGCGCCGTGGCAACCGCCGCTACTATCAGCGTGCCGATGTCATTACCATCCGCCAGATCCGCAGCCTGTTGTATGATCAGGGCTACACCATTGGCGGGGCCAAGCAGAAACTCAGCAGCCACGAGGTGAAAGACGATACCTCCCAGTACAAGCAGCTGATCCGGCAGATGATTACCGAACTGGAAGATGTTCTCGACGTGCTCAATACGCCGGTGAAGTGAGACGTTTTGAAGCTGAAAGCCGAAGGTTCGCCTTCGGCTTTTTTGTTGGTGGCAGTCGCCGAAATGAACAAATAGGTCGTATAGTTGACCGACACTCACACCGGAGAATAACAGCATGATTGGATACGTAACGATTGGCGTCAGTGATATGTCCCGAGCCAAGGCCTTTTACTCGGAACTGTTGGGAGATATCGGCGCTAGGGTCCTTCTGGATATGGGCCGCATTGCGTTTATTGGGGAGAGTATGAAGGCGCCGATGCTGGCCGTGTGCACTCCCTACGATGGCGAACCCAATCAGCCGGGCAATGGCAATATGGTCGCCATTCACCCAGGGTCCAAGGAGGCGGTAGATGCCCACTACAAGCGAGCGTTGGAGTTGGGTGCGAGCTGTGACGGCGAGCCTGGCCAGCGGATCCCTGATCAGTTCTATGGCGCCTACGTGAGAGACCTGGACGGTAACAAGCTGGCCTTCTTCCACTTTGGCTAGCAGTCGTCTGTGAAAACAACAAAGCCCGGGCCTTTCGGCCCGGGCTTTGTGTAGGGAATTTGGTCGGGACGGTAGGATTTGAACCTACGACCCCTTGCACCCCATAAAGGTAAACTGCCCTCCAATAGGGTCTAACCCAATCTAACCTAAAATCCTTTCCCACTGATTTTATTGTTTTTTTCCATTTTGTGTTTTCCAACGTAATCCAATACCATCCAGTTTAAGCGATCGAGAAACGGTGACCAAACGGTGACGAGAATCCGGCTTAAACTGAGTGGGTGGTAATGGGAACGATTACAGACAAGCAAATGAACTCAAAGCCAGGCAAGTCGGTCTGGTTGACTGAGGATGCTCCGAGAGGTTGTGGGCGTTTTATGGCTCGCATTTTGAAAAGCGGGGACCGGCTGTTTTATTTCCGATATACCAATTCCCAGGGTGAGCGGGTATTCCTTCCTGTAGGCAATTACGACCAGTCCGGCAAAGACGGATTAACCTTGCGAGAAGCGCGAACGAAGGCCGGTGAGCTTTCCCGCTTATATCAGGCTGGAATTCGAGATTTGAGGGAATATCAGGAAGCAGAGGAGGACGCACGCAAGGCCACACACGAGGCGGAGATGGCCAGGCTACGAGCTGAGCGAGAGGCTGCAGAGGCAGAAAAAGCACGCCAGGCCGCCCGTAAGACGGTGAAAGAGCTTTTTGAGCATTGGGCGGATATCGACCTTAAGAACCGGAAAGATCGTGGTGCAGAGGTTCGTAGGCTCTTTGAAAAGGACGTGCTTCCTAAAATTGGTCAAATTGCAGTTGAAGATGTCAAAAAGGGCCATGTCACAGAGGTCGTTGATGCGCAGCTTAATCGCGGTGTGACTCGGATGGCAAAGCTGACGCTGAGCCTAATCCGGCAAATGTTTCGTTTTGCAGTTGACCGGGATTTGATCGAGCATGACCCCACAGCCAGTATCCGGAAGTCAAAAATTGGTGGCAAAGACGTTGAGCGTGACAGAGTACTGACTGATGATGAAATTAAAGCACTAGCTAACCAGATTCCTGATGCGCAAATGCTGCCTTCCACCTCAATCGCTATTTGGATCATGCTGACGACTTGTTGCAGAATCGGCGAGCTGATTAAAGCGAAGTGGGTCGATGTGGATTTAAAAAAGGGTGTTTGGAAGATTCCTGCGGAAAACAGTAAGAATGGTAAGCCGCACGAAATTGCTTTATCCAGCTTCGCTGTGGCTTGGTTTAAAGACCTGGAAAAGCTATCCGGGGATTCTCGATGGTGTTATCCGAACTCATCCGATACTGGTCCAGTCTGTCCTAAATCAATCACTAAGCAAATTCGTGATCGACAGCTTCCCACCGATAAAGAGCCAAACAAAGGGCGAAGCTCAAAAGTTCAAGCACTCGTTCTTTCGGGTGGAAAGTGGACTCCGCATGATCTCCGGCGAACAGGGGCAACAATAATGACCGCGCAGGGAGTGATACCAGAGGTGGCTGAACGTTGCCTGAACCATACTGAAGAGAATAAAGTGAAAAGGGTTTATCAAAGGCACAGTTATGGGCCAGAAAAAAAGGAGGCATGGGATCTTTTAGGTGCGCATCTTCGAAAACTATTCCACACTGGCATTGGTTAAATGGGAATTATTTTGGAAAAAAATAAGAAAGAATTGGTTAGATTAAACACTTTATCGTTAGAAAAAGACGATCATAAAAAGCCTTTGTCGGAATTCTATACAAAGACTGGAAAAAGGTTGTGGTGCATAATTCCATCACCTTACGAAGTGTTTTTAAAAGTTACGACGGTGGATCTTTATGATACTGTGAGTGGGCGAACCTATCATAGATTCCCCACCTCAAATCCAATCGTTTTCTTGAGTTCTGAACAGTCAACTCAACTTGTTTCGTTTGGTTCTTGTGATCTACACGAAATATCAGATCTCTTCGAAATAAATAAAGATTTTTCTATTTCAAAGATCACGGTTGAAGACATAGATAGTCTTGTGAACTCATTTCATAGAATAGTTGAGCAATCCCAGACAGATGAAAGTCACTACGCCAACCCTTTTGTTCGTCACCACAGAAAAGTTTTAAAGTTTGTGTGCGGTTTTTCAAAGAAAATTGAAGTTGATAATTTCGGTGAAAAAGATTTTCAATCTCATGGTGCCCTGGTCACTTTGGAGCATGTGTTAATTAAAAGTGATGATTTTGATGCGTATTTAAACGAATATATCAAGATTTTCCCTGAAGCTAAGTCAAGTGTAGGCGATGAATGGATGCCTTTCGGAATAACTCTAGTAAATAGAATTAATGATAGGTTTCGAGAAGATTTAATTAATGATATAAAGCGGAGTAAGGGCTCAAAGAAAAAGGAAATTGAGAAATATGTGCTTGAATATTCTGGCAAAAAATTTTCGGACCAAAAATTAGGTGATATACTTAGAATAGTTGAGGATAAGGTAATCGTTTACTCGGAAAGTTTTTATAGAATATACAAAGAAACACCCTTGAAGTTGTTGGATGTCGTAAATGTTTTGTCGCGTTTTGATAAGGAAGCGCGGTTGGTTGTTGAAAAGGAACTTCAAAATGATAAATCTTCGAGCCTTTCATCAATCAGTACTGGTGAAAATAGTGACCAAATTTTTTTTGAAGACCCAAAAAAAGATATTTCAGAAAACGTGGATTTAATTAGGGCTGTATACGACAGGATGGGCTCTGCATTATTTAGAAAAAGGTCAAAGAATGGTGATTACCATCGAAGATGGATTGAGGAAGAGTTACATATTTTAGGATATGAAAATGTTAGGCGGCTTTCCCAAACTGTCAGTGAATTGATTAGAATGAGAGAACTTAAATAATTAGGTTTGATCGCGCTTCAATCTCGGTCTGCCCGAACGCTTTGCGACTCGGGGCATCGCGCCTCGAAAGAAAGCCCGGTTTCCCTTATTCACAGCATTTAAAGAGTAATCTGTTTTTGCTAAATAGCAAGCTGCGAATTTAAGATTCTGGATCTTTTCGCTATCCCAATGCTCTACACGTCCAATTCCATAGTATTTGTACTTTGCAGGGTCCGTTGCATTACAGTTATGATAATCGCCTCGACCATCTGTTACCTCGTTCTTCCAATGTTCTCCAATCAGCCTGGCTAAGATTACGTCTTTCTGATGCTTTGACCCGTCGAAAAAAAGCATTACATGGAAATGGTAACCACGATAATGTCCATGCTCCAGTTTTCCGATAAAACCTTCTGGGTTGGGTATTTTTTCAGATTCTCTAAGATCTCTGCGGAGTCGGCGCCAGAATCTAGCCATATCGCTTAATAAGTCACTAATAAAGTTGATTTTGTCAGGATCGATTCTTAGACGAAGGTCAATTCTCACAACGATGAGTCTTGCAAAATTTTTTAGGTGAGCATCAATATATCGGGAACAGCTATTTTCTCTTTTTAACTCTGATTTTCGGTTGATTCTGATAGTGCGTTTAAATTCTGGGCTGGACGCATAATGCTGCAATGATTGAAAGAAGTCTTTGAGCAGTTTGTTGTCACCTGGATCTCCTGAAATGAGTTTTCCTACATCTTGGTCTATGGCGTGTGGCGATATGACGGTGTTCTTTGCTGAGAAGAAGGCCTCTACATAGGGATTCATTCCATAGAGTGGGGCGTCAATAGATAACCCCTCTTCTGAGATACCAAGAAGTCTTATTACTTCTCGTTTGCTTGATCTTGATAACGATTCTCCTTTGGCTATCTTTTTTGATAGTGTTTCTATAGCATCCAAATCCTTGATGGTGTCTAGTGATTCATATACGTATGTCATATGCCCTCTATCTCTATATGTATATAGCCTCTACAGACGTAATAGAATAAGTACCAGAATTAAATCCGGTTGTTTTCTGATGATCCGGCCTGAAATCCGGCGAATTCAGGCCGTTAAGTTAGGCGTCCATACTATGCTGGAAGATGAGGCATCGTATCGATTAGATTCCTGTTCTTTTCATCTACGAAAACTCGAATGTATCCGCTACATTCAAGGTATTCTAGCGCGTCCCTGAATTGCGCTGGTTTCCTCACTGCTGAAGGACAGTACTGCCTGGTGTGCCTCTTTGGGATATATCGCTGATTCCGGCTCCGGACATTACTTGTCAGCCAATCGTTAAGAATCATGGCATTGACGACGTGACTCGGGGTGTGATCGAAAACCATCATATATTCGTTTGAGAAAAATACGCATATATGAACGGCGGCATCCAAGGTGTCATAGCTGATATTACCGCTCTCGTTGTTCACAACATGTAATATCCCCGCCACTCTGACTATATTTTCCAAGAGCTTGGATGCGTGATCCGTTGCATCGGCATAGATACCGCCGGGCCTCATATTCACCTCAATCTCGTTGCCGACAGCGATACAGTGGTCTGCCGCACGATCACTTAGTTTCAGAAGGCTCTTCATATTAAGTCTCCTCAGATTCGAAGGATTTTTCGATCAGCTCGCGGATTCGCGCAAAATATTGCGTCGAGTCTGACCTAGTGTTTTCGTGACGGGATATCTGTCTGAACCCGATAGTTGAAAGCGGTCCGCACACCAAAGTCCGTGCCCACAAACCTGCCGCTTTGGCCAGATCGGATTTGCGGTCTCGATATTCTTGGAATGGGCCGGGCTGAATTGAGAGTAGGAAAGCCATCCGTTGCCCCCTAAGCGTGAAGGACTCTGAGGTTTTTCGTTCGACTTTGATGGGCATTCCGCTCCAAGAAGAGTTCAAGGTCGACATCCCTGGAGTGACCAACTGGTTGAGGGTGCCTGTTCCCTCGTCGGCCAGGACGCAAACGTTTTTTGTGTCCTGATGCATGCCTTGAAGTAACCCCTGCACGGTTGTGTCGTCGTAGATGGTCTGGCGCCCTTTCGGTTTGCGTGGTTTATTTTTTTCGTGTTCGCTGTATAGACGTTGAGCTTTTTTAGTCTTCGGGCTCGTCATCGCTGTCATCCTCCTTCATTGCCAGGGCAATATCGTATTCGATGGCTTTGCTGAGTTTTTTCTGCAATTCCTTGCGATGGATCTCCCAGATCTGGATGTCTCGTTGCCATTGCAGTAGTTGTTCTTGGTGCTTCTTTTCGGCCGCGATCTCTGCCTCACGAATTGGTTTGAAAAAGTAATTGATTAAGCTTGATTTCCTCTCGCCAGAGTCTGCGATCAACAGTCCATAAAGCGACAGAGATGTTCGGCCTCCCGCGGGTCGTTCAACGTCGTAAAGGGATTGAGTCGCGGTTGAGGCCGCAATAAGGCATGCAAGAAGCGTTAGGGGATAGGGAGCTTGTATCTCCTTGAGCGCTTTATCGACCGCATCTCCGATCAGGCCCAGCCGCGTCAGGTCTGGTAGTTCACTGTAACGTTCAAGCAGACTTCGCTGCCCCGGTATCGCTGCTAGTCGTCTTGGGAATCGTTCATTCTGTTGCATAGACATCACCTCGATTTTTGAGAGTTATTCACATCTTGATTTCTCAATCTGCAGCTCCATCCAACCTTCGATCTCATCTTCGATCCACGCCACTGCTCCACCTCCGATCCGGATTTGTTTCGGAAAAGTTGCGTCGTAGTACTTGGAGCTCTTCTTGAGCCGGTTATAGATTGATGCGCGAGACAGGCCGGTTTTTTCGATTACTGCTTTGAGCCGAATGAATCGAATTTTTGGTTTGGGTGTACCGGTCATGAGATGCCTCCTCAACAATCTGAGTAAAAGCATAAATCGATCGGGTTCGGTAAAGCATTGTTATTCAAGGAATATTCCAGAATATTCCAGGAGGGCTGGATAGCTAAAAGCAAGTGATAAGCGAAAGTGCTGAAAGGCTTGAAACCCTGCTGCTACTGCTACACGTAGCATTCGTAGCAAGGAAACTGCCTATCCGAAAAATTTTCGGACCTATATCACCCCTGTGAATCGGGGCACTGACAGTGCCTTCCTTCTCAATTCACAGAGGTAATTCCCGATGTCTGAACAATGCCCCAACTGCCTGTCCCGGCGGATTGGAAAGAACAACTACGGCAAGAAGACTGCTGGTGTGGTCGGCGCGTCTGCAGGTACCTATGGTGGCTATGCGGCTGCTACTGCCGGTGCTCAAGCGGGTGCAGCCTTAGGAGTCGTTGCTGGTCCCGTTGGTGTGACCGTGGGTGGTATCGGCGGCGCCGTCATTGGCGCGCTGTTGGGAGGTGCGACGGGTGCTTCTGCAGGCGTGATTCTGGGCGACATCTTGGATGATCGTGTGCTTGATAACTACCGCTGCCTCGACTGCGGCTATTCCTTCGGCGATGACCCTGGCTCCCGTGGGGGATGACGCACTCGCCCAAGGGAGCGATCGGTTTCCCTCGGGTGAAAAGACAGCTCCCACCGGAAAGACCCTAATTTTCTGAATAAATTTCAAAGGAGAGCAACCATGGCTCATCTCATTGAACAAATGGCCTACGTCGGTCAAACCCCCTGGCATGGCCTGGGGAACGAACTGACCACAAATCAGCCCTTGGAAGTATGGGCAAAGCAAGCTGGCTTGGACTGGCAGATTCAGGAAAGCCCGGTCCGCTACGTCACTAATTCTAGTGGCAGCCTGGGGGAAATCCTGTCCTACCCGGATTCCAAAGTGCTTTACCGCTCGGATACCAAGGCGCCGTTATCGGTTGTCGGTAACCGCTTCAAAGTGGTCCAGCCCGAGGAAATCCTGGAGTTCTACCGGGATCTGACCGACGTATCCGGTTTTGAGCTGGAAACTGCCGGTGTTCTGAAAGGTGGCCGGAAAATGTGGGCGCTCGCCCGCACTGGTCAATCTGGCATGCTCAAGGGCAGTGACCAGACCAATGCTTACGTGCTGCTGGCCACCGCCTGTGACGGCACTATGGCAACCACGGCTCAGTTCACCAGTATCCGTGTTGTGTGCAACAACACGCTGGCTGTTGCGCTGAAGGGCTCCACTGCCAACGCCGTCAAGGTGAAGCACAACACGGCCTTCGATGCTGACCTGGTGAAGAAACAGCTCGGCATCTCAGTCTCAGCATGGGATGAATTCTTGTACCGTCTGAAAACTTTGAGCGAGCGGAAGGTGAAGACCACCGAGGCCAGGAACTACTTCCTCAAGGTGTTCACTGACGATTCCGGCACTGGCGTCGGCAAGACCAATGAACGCTCCATGGCGAAGGCTCTGGGTCTGTATGAAGGCGAGGGCATGGGAGCCAACCTGGCATCCTCAGAAGGCACGGCCTATGGCCTGCTGAATGCTGTAACCGAGTTCATCGACCACCAGCGTCGCGCCAAAACCGTTGACCACCGGCTGGATTCCGCTTGGTTCGGAACCGGTGCCGCCATCAAGAACCGTGCATTAGAGCAGGCCATGTCACTGGTGGCCTGAGCCAATCCCAAAAATCTCAAAACCGCCATAAAGCCCGCCGGAGCCTGATGCTCTGGCGGGCTTTTTTTATGTCTGGAGGACAACATCATGGGCATGCGTGCAAACACAATTCAGAAACAGCGACCGGCATTGCGCCTGGTCTCCACCAAGGGACTCAGCCGGGACGAATGGCTGAAGGTACGCAAGCAGGGTATTGGCAGTAGTGATGCCGCTGCAGCCGTCGGCATGAACCCTTACCAGTCCCAACTCGAACTATGGATGGTGAAAACCGGCAGAGATGCTGGTTTACCCAAACCGGATTCGGACGATCCCGCCTCGCCGGTCTACTGGGGCCATATCCTGGAACCGATTGTGGCGGAACAGTACAGCCAGCAGACGGGCCGTAAGGTGCGCCGGGTGAATGCGGTTCTGCAGCATCCTGATCCGGAGAAGCACTGGATGCTGGCCAACCTGGATTACTCCGTGGTGGCGGATGAGCAAGTGCAGATCCTGGAATGCAAGACCGCAGGGGAGTTCGGATCACGTCTCTGGAAAGAGGGTGTACCTGACTACATCCAATGCCAGGTGCAGCACCAGTTGGCTGTCACCGGCAAACAGGCGGCGGACGTGTGCGTTCTGTTGTGTGGTCAGGAGCTGAAGATCTACCGCGTCGAACGGAATGACAAGCTCATCGAGGCACTGTATGTGCTGGAGCGCCAATTCTGGGATTTCGTGGAAACGGATACTCCACCACCGGTCGATGGAACCGATTCTGCTGAACGTGCCTTGCGTCATCTATACCCAGTAGACAGAGGGGAGACCCTGGACTTCAGCCAAAGCAAGGAGCTGTCCGATGCGTTTGACGAACTGCTGGCTATCCGTAAGGAAATGGAAGCCCTCAGCTCCGCCGAATCCCACCTGAAACAGCGAATCGAGAGCCAGATGGGCGAAGCCTCAAAGGCAACCTTTCCAAGTGGCAGCGTGAGCTGGAAACGGAGCAAGGATTCCGTTGGGCTCAACGTGAAGCAGCTGCTGAAGGATCATCCAGAACTACTGGAGCAATACCCGTTGACGAAGCCAGGAAGCCGTCGATTCCTCATCCAAGCATGAATACCCCATTGGCCACGCGGGCGTGACGAGCGCCCCCGTGGTCCTTTTTCTCAGGAGAGCTATCATGATTAAGGGTTTAGCCATCACGCCGCCCATGTTGGGGCGTATCAGCATTGGTCGGGTCGTTGAAAAGAACGGCATCCGGCTGCCAAAGAAAGACGATCAGTTCACCATCACTTCCCAGATTCAGGAGAAGGACTCCGGGTGGGTTTTGCACCCCCTAGACGAGGATCTCAGAAAGAATGCGCCGAACGGAAAGCTGAGGACCATCCCGGTCCGCATGTTGTTCAACGAAGCGGATCTCAACCTGCGAGCTGAATACACCATGTTCGACCGCAAAAGCGGACGACCCATGTGTGTCGGTAACGGCGACACCTGTAAGCGCCTGACGCAGTCAGGAGTGCAGTCTCTGCCATGCCCGGCGCCCGCGTTATGTGAGTTTGGCAAAGGGGGTCTATGCAAGCCGTACGGCCGCCTGAACGTGAAGGTGGGTGAGGACGATGATCTCGGTACCTTCATCTTCCGCACGACCGGCTATAACAGCATCCGCACGCTTGCTGCCAGGCTGAGTTACTACCAGGCAGTCTCTGGTGGTCTGCTTGCTTACATGCCGTTGGAATTGAAGCTGCGAGGTAAAAGCACGACGCAGAGCTATCGGACGCCGATCTACTATGTGGATTTGGTGATCCAGGAAGGGCTGTCACTGCAGGAGGCGGTGGCCAAGGCAAGGGAAAAGGCCAGGCAGGTAAAAGAGGAGGGCGTTGATCAGGCTGCCCTGGATGCGGCTGCGGCGAAGGGATTTGATAATTCGCTGTTTGAGTACGATGAGGATGAGGTGAGTCAGGTGGTTGAAGAATTTTATTCGCCAGATTCAGGTTATGACTGTTATGAAAATTCGGCAGTTGTTTCGAAATTGAGAGAAGACCTGGAATCGGTACGTTCAGCCTCTGTGTAGGTTTGGATGGGTGGCCCTTCGTGAGCCACCCATCGTCGGCGAGATATTTTTTGTCTTAAAGATGGTTGGATGTTTTCTGAACAAAGGCACTCAGCGATCCACGTTGAGTCGCACTATGGTTCTGTTAAATGACTTATTTTTTCTGAGGGAGTAACGTTATAAGCGTCATCGTCGACTGGCTATCCGGAGCATGCACAATAAATCGCGTGCCGTTGTAATTAACAGTCAGGTCTGCGGGAAAGTCTTGATGTTCTGCCCGAATTTGTACTGCAGTTAGCCAGATGAGGTATAGGTAGTTTAAAAGTAAGTCATAGCCGATCTCTCCATCCTCTGATAGCCCATGACCTCTCTGAATTATCCGTTGCAGGACATGGAAAGTGATGCTAAGTAAAATTCCCGATTTGCCCCAATTGCTGTCTCTAGTCCCTCGGTGGGGATTCAAGATATCGTTTCTGTTAATCCCAAGAAATGCCAGGCCAATACCTCGTTGTATGGTATCGTCGTTTAGACTAGTTCTGTCGTCTGGTGACATTTTAATTAACATCACCTCGGAAGTTTTTTTGGTGTCAGGCCATTCCATGAAGTTTTTTTTGCGATCAAAAAACAAGCAAATCATGTCGTGTCGCTTTCTCGATCGAAAAAGCAATCTCTTCCAGTTACGCGTGCTTGATAGCCCCTCATCCAAACCAATTTCCTTAACGACTTTGCGCCAATTATCGATAGAGGCATACTCTGAAAGCCTGTTTAAAAGTCGCCTGGCTTTAATGGCGGCCGTGCTATCGGAAATTTCATAGCTGGGAACACTTACCGAGTTTTCTGGTTTCGGGCGTCCTTGAGTCATCGAGCCCCCCTTTTTTGGTTTTCACGTGGAGCGCTAGTGTCCATAGGGTGCGACATCTGAAGCAGGACGATATCCTAGTAATCCCAGTGTCGCTCCTACAATATCCATAAAATTCGAACGGTAGTTTTTGCTCACAAGATCAGTGGCGGCGCTCAGCATGTGGGTCCAATAGGTCACCTGCGTGTGATGCGCGTCGTCCTCCTCAACGAGTTCTTTCGATCTCTGGTGAAGCCTCGACAATCCACTTTGCCCTTCAACAACGAGGGTCAGTACAGCCCTGAAGTATGCTTCTTCTCCAATGGATTCACGGAACAACAGTTTGGACCTGTGGCCCAATGTGTCCCACACTTCGTCGGCAGTTACCTTTTGGTTTAGGAGTGATTCGAAAAACTTCGGGTCGTGCTGCTTTTGCACGAGCAACCACAGGATAACTCTCGAGAGCACCGGTGGAAGATTCGAATTTGCTGAGTACACAGCTCCCGACTCGAGCAACAGCCTTTCGATGTCGCGCAAAGAAAGCTCGTAGGATATTGCAAGGCGTGTAATGAAATCAGCAGAAAAGGAATTTCTGGCAGTATTCTGGAGGCCCCTGCCTTCGAATATGTCTGCCATGCCTAGTCTTGTGATCGTGTTGCGGCAGAAAGCATCGACGTTCGGCTCGGGAAGCTTTAGTTGCAGGTGGAAAAACTTGTTCAGGTACCGGTGGCCATCGTAGCCCTGACCGTAGTGGCCTTTGATGGTTTCTCCAAGCTGGGCGATATCGACGCCGATTACGAAAACAATGCCGTCAACGTTAAAGAAGTGTTTGATGGATTCCAGAAGCTCAACAGCATAGTTCGGCCGGCAGCGATCAAGCTCGTCCACGATGATTACCAGAGGCAAGCCGCTTTCCCGTTCCTCGAGTTTTTTGGCGTAGGCGTGAAGAGAGTCGCGGAACCGGCTAGCGGAGAGTTTTGCATTCTCGTGATCTGCCAGTTTCTTTTCGACAAGTTTCTCCGAGAGGTCATCGACACCTTCGATGTCAACTAAGCCGCTGGTTAATAGCTTTACTGCCAGAGGGCCTACGTGCCGGAGCAGCTCGCCGCCTTTCGATTTAATCTGCTCAATTGATCGGGAGCTGGCGTCGTCATCGGACAGCTGGCCGCTGAGCTCTTGAATCAAAGCAACAAGGGCATCTTGAGTGTAGTCGACCTCCCATGCGCTGAATTTTACGACTTTTGCGCCCTGTGACCGGAGTGATACCGTCCACATATCGAGAAAGCTGGTCTTGCCTGTTCCCCAGGGGGCAGTAAGAGAAATGACGGCTGGGCCTTCTGCTTGCTTTACAAGATTGGTAAGGCGCTCACCTGTGTCGCTCAGTGGGAAGGCACTAGCCGCCCATGGATCGTCGTCGGGGATCTCTAGTTTTTTTGGCTCGAATCTCATCAGTCCCTGTGCTCCTTGCGACTTACGGCTGGTGGTGCTTTTCAGTTGGCCTAAAGCTGATGGTTACATACAGCCTAGCCGGACGTGGCCCTGTTCTATCACTTCTCCGGAGCGGCTGGTAGACTTTCCTGTTGATCACTTTTCTGGTTTCAATTAAATCAGCACCTTACGAGATTGTTGAAGGCGTATAGTCAATGAACGCAGTAGAAATCGAAGAAGCAATATCCGATCTCGCCCTGGAGGCATTCGATGAAGACGAATTCCCCTTCGCCTTCCTGCGCGCCTTTGGCAATAAAGAAACCACCATCAAGCGGTTGAGGGCTGGCACCACCAACAAATCCGATCTTGGGGGCGTGTTACAGACCAACAACATCCACATTGCTGTGGCCGGTGCTGGAGAGGTTACTCACAAGCTCAGTGAGCTCAGGGAGAGCCCCGCGACTGCTCGGGCGAAAGCGCGATTTATCCTCTCTACGGATGGCGTTTATTTTGAAGCTGAAGATCTCGAAACGGGTGAAACGGTCGCCTGTGATTACCAGGAGTTCCCTGACCATTTCGGTTTCTTCCTTCCGCTGGCAGGTATTTCTACCGTTAAGCAGCTGCGGGACAGCTCTTTTGATATACGGGCCACCAGCCGCCTGAACCGCCTTTATGTTGAACTGCTGAAAGATAACCCGGATTGGGGCGGCAGTGAGCAGCGCCATGAAATGAACCACTTCATGGCCAGGTTGATTTTCTGCTTCTTTGCTGAAGACACCGATATTTTTGCCGGTGAAAGCATGTTTACGGACACCGTAGAGCAGATGAGCGCCCGGGATTCCTCCAACACTCATGAAGTGATCAGCCAGATCTTCCGGGCGATGAATACCCGGGCGGCCGACCGGCAGGCTGAGAAGCTGCCACGATGGACAGAGCGTTTTCCCTATGTGAACGGCGGCTTATTTTCCGGCAATGCTCAAGTACCAAAATTCAGTAAGATCGCCCGCTCCTACCTCCTACATATTGGCAACCTGGATTGGACTCAGATAAATCCAGACATCTTCGGCTCAATGATTCAGGCTGTCGCCGATGATGAGGAGCGTGGCTCGCTGGGCATGCATTACACCAGCGTGCCGAACATTCTCAAGGTACTAAACCCGCTGTTCCTGGATGATCTTCGAGAGAAGTTGGAAGAGGCCGATGCCAGCCCTCGCAAGCTTCTCAATCTCCGCAACCGAATGGCCCGGATTCGTGTGTTCGATCCGGCCTGCGGCTCAGGGAATTTTCTGGTAATCGCCTACAAGCAGATGCGAGAGATTGAGAATGAGATTAACGAGCGGCGGGGAGAACCGGGCCGGAAAAGTGATATTCCGCTGACGAATTTTCGAGGCATCGAGCTCCGGGATTTCTCGGCTGAGATTGCCCGCTTGGCGCTGATTATCGCGGAGTACCAGTGCGATGTCGTTTACCGGGGACAAAAAGAGGCTTTGCAAGAGTTTTTGCCTTTAGATGCTGAAAACTGGATTACTTGTGGAAATGCCCTGAACCTTGATTGGCTCAGTATCTGTCCCCCAACAGGGTCTGCCCCGGAAAGTGCGGCTGAAGACTTGTTTGCAGCTCCCTCAGAGAGCTCTCGGATAGATTTCGTTAATGAGGGAGGAGAAACTTATATTTGTGGTAATCCCCCGTATGCGGGGAAAGGAAAGAAATCAGCTTCCCAGGTTGCGGATATGGAAGCTCTTTTCAGTCCATGGGGTGTTAAGCACGGTTATATCGATTATGTTGCTGGCTGGCTGTTGAAGGCTGCGATTTATGGTCGGAAGAGCAACTCAGCATGCGCGTTTGTGGCTACAAACTCAATTTGCCAAGGACATCAGGTTCCTCTTCTTTGGCCTTTGATCAAGAAATTAGAGCACGAGATTATTTTTGCCCATACCGCTTTCAAGTGGGCGAATCTTGCTGCAAATAATGCCGGCGTAACCGTTGCAATTGTTGGTTTGGGAAAGAACCCAAAATCGACCCGAAAACTTTATTCAATCTCTGATGAGGGCGAGACTGTATCTAAAGAAGTTCCGTTTATAAATTCTTACTTGGTTCACGGTGCAGATATTGTAATTAATAAAAGCTCGGCTCCAGTGAGTGGCCTTTGTGCTATGAATTTGGGGAATATGCCGTACGATGGTGGGAATTTGCTCTTGAACCGAACAGAGCTTGATGAGTTGGGTCTTTCGACCAACCAAAAGAAACGATTTATCAAACAGATCTTTGGTTCTCGTGAATTTATCAACGGTATTCAAAGGTACTGCCTTTGGATTGAAAATGAATTCCTGAATGAGGCAGAGCAACAGCCAGCAATTAAGCGGAGAATTGATAACGTTAGAGTAATGCGATTGAAAAGCTCCGATGCCGGCGGAAGGGCTATGGCAACGCGAGCTCATCAGCTTAGGGAAATGAAGGTCGGCTTATCCCATACACTGATTATGCCAAGAACGTCTTCTGAATCCCGTTATTACCTACCTGCTGGAATAGTTGGCCCAGGCTGTATCGTGTCTAGCGAAGCTTTTGCAATTTATGATGCGCCTCTTTGGCAGTTGGCTTTGCTTACCTCCAGATTGCATTTGGTGTGGATTGCAACTGTTTGTGGGCAGCTTGAAACTCGATATCGGTACTCAAACGTTTTGGGATGGAATAACTTTCCGGTGCCGCCTTTGACGGACAAAAACAGAGCCGATCTTGAGGATAGCGCCAAGAATATATTGTTAGCTAGGGAGCGATATTTCCCAGCGACTATAGCCGATTTATACGACCAGGCAACGATGCCCCAAGATTTGCGAACGGCACATGAACTCAACGATGAAATTCTGGAGCGCATTTACATTGGGCGTCGGTTCAAAAATGATACAGAACGTTTGGAAAAATTGTTCGATCTATACACGAAGATAGCTTTAAAGCGAGTTGGGATCGCTCGGAAGACCCAGGCGGAGCATCATTGATGAGTGAGTTGATTCTATACACCTCCGACGATGGCCAAACCCAACTCCACCTCCGAGCAGAGAGCGGCAGCGTTTGGCTCAGTCAGTTAGAAATTGCTGATCTTTTCCAGACCAGCAAACAAAATGTTTCGCTTCACGCTAAAAATATCTTTGCTGACGGGGAGCTAAGGCAGGATTCAGTTGTAAAGGAATCCTTGACAACTGCCTCTGACGGCAAGAATTACCGCACTAAGCTGTACAACCTGGATCTCATCTTGGCTATCGGTTACCGCGTCCGTTCCCCACGTGGTGTCCAGTTCCGGCAATGGGCTAGTGCGCATTTGAAGGAGTTCCTGCTCAAAGGCTTTGTCATGGACGACGAGCGCCTGAAGAATCCCGGTGGTTGGGACTATTTCGATGAATTGCTCGAACGTATCCGCGAGATTCGGGCATCGGAAAAGCGGTTCTATCAGAAGGTGCGTGACCTGTTCGCTCTTAGTTCGGATTACCGGGCCAGGGAGCGGGAAACCTCTATTTTTTTTGCTGAGGTACAGAACAAGCTGATCTATGCGGTTACCGGTTACACGGCTGCTGAGCTGGTGCTGAAACGTGCAGACCCGGATCAGCCGAACATGGCCTTGACCACTTGGAAGGGTTCCCGGGTGCGCAAGCAGGATGTGATCATTGCCAAGAATTACCTGACGGCTGACGAAATGGATAGCCTCAACCGCCTGGTGGTGATCTTCCTCGAGCAGGCAGAGTTGCGGGTGAAGCAGCAGAAAGATCTTACGCTGGAGTTCTGGCGCAACAATGTGGATCGCATGTTGAACTTCAACGATCAGCCGATTCTGGAAGGGGCTGGTTCCGTAAGCCGGGAAAACATGGAGAAGATCGCTCACCAACGTTATGACGAGTTTGACCAGAAGCGTAAGACCAACGAAGCAAGGTTGGCTGACGAGGAAGACCTCAAGGAGCTTGAGCAGCTCGAGGATCAGGTGAAGCGCCAGGCTCGCACGCCGGATAAAAAATCAGACTGGGATTAAAACAGGAAGTACCCAATGACTAAAACCGTTCCGTCCGTTTCAGTCTCTTATGCCCGCAACGGCAGCTCTACCAAGTCCAATGAGCTGGGTATGCGACCAATGCAAGAGCGTGCCTTTGAGCGGCGCGGAGAACAGTATCTGCTGATTAAATCGCCGCCGGCATCCGGCAAGAGCCGGGCACTAATGTTCATTGCTCTGGACAAGTTGCACAACCAGGGTTTGAAACAGGCGATTATCGTGGTGCCGGAAAAGTCCATCGGTTCCAGCTTTGCCGATGAACCCTTGAGTGATTTTGGCTTTTGGGCAGATTGGCACGTGGAGCCGAAGTGGAACCTTTGCAATGCGCCAGGTTCTGATAATGGCGGCAAGGTGAAGTCCGTAGGTGCCTTTTTGGCCAGTGACGATAAGGTGTTGGTGTGTACCCATGCCACATTCCGTTTTGCGGTGGATCAATTGGGTATCGAGGCGTTTGATGATCGACTGATTGCCGTGGATGAATTTCACCACGTTTCCGCTAACCCGGATAATCGGCTGGGGTCGCAGCTGGGGCAGTTCATAGCCAGGGATAAAGTCCACATTGTTGCTATGACGGGTTCGTACTTCCGGGGTGACGCGGAGGCAGTACTGGCTCCTACCGATGAGTCCCGCTTTGATACGGTGACCTATACCTACTATGAACAGTTGAACGGTTACGAGTATCTGAAACAGCTTGATATTGGCTATTTCTTTTATTCTGGCTCTTATGCGGACAGCATTCTGGAGGTCTTGGACCCGAGCGAGAAGACGATCGTCCACATACCGAATGTGAACTCCCGTGAGAGCACCAAAGACAAGATCCGGGAAGTTGAGCACATAATTGAGGAACTCGGTGACTGGCAGGGTACTGATCCTGAAACCGGGTTCCAATTAGTCAAAACCTCGAGTGGCAAAGTGCTGCGCATTGCTGATCTGGTGGATGACGATGCCTCCAAGCGTGACCGAGTATCTGCTGCGCTGAAAGATTCTGCCCAGAAGAATAACCGTGATCATGTAGACATCATTATTGCTCTGGGTATGGCCAAAGAAGGCTTTGACTGGATCTGGTGTGAGCACGCTTTAACCGTGGGTTACCGTTCGAGCCTGACAGAGATTGTGCAAATCATTGGCCGTTCTACCCGAGATGCACCAGGCAAAACCCGAGCGCGTTTTACAAATCTCATTGCAGAACCGGATGCCTCAGAGCAGGCAGTGACGGAAGCGGTAAACGATACGCTCAAAGCCATAGCCGCCAGTTTGCTCATGGAGCAGGTACTGGCTCCTCGCTTCGAGTTCAAGCCTAAAGCAACGGCCACCGGCCCAATTGAGGGCTACAACTATGGTGAAGACGGCTATGATCCGAATAAGTGTAATGTGGGGATAAATGAGGAGTCTGGTCAGTTCCAGATAGAGATAAAGGGCCTGGCCGAGCCAAAGAGCGAAGAGGCATCCCGAATTTGCACGGAAGACCTTAATGAGGTGATCGCCAGCTTTGTTCAGGATAAGAATACGATTGAGCGGGGCTTGTTCGATGAGGAGATGATTCCGGAAGAGCTTACCCAGGTCAGCATGGGCAAGATCATTAAAGACCGGTATCCGGAACTGGATGAGCACGATCAAGAGGCTGTGCGGCAGCATGCTATTGCTGCGCTAAATATGACCCAGCAAGCGAAACAGGCCTTACTCGAAACCATTGGTGGCAACGAAGGAGAGGGGGCCGGTGGTGAATCGAGCACCAAGCCGAATACCGCGCTGATAGCTGGTGTGCGGAAGTTCGCCATGGATGTAACCGAGTTGGATATCGACCTGATCGACCGGATTAATCCATTCAGTGAAGCCTATGCCATTCTGGCAAAGACCATGAGTGAGGACAGTCTTAAACAAATTGCGTCCATCATATCAGCCAAACGCACAACGCTGTCTCCGGACGAGGCAAAAGAACTGGCGATCCGCGCGGTGAAATTTAAGCGAGAGCGGGGCCGCCCGCCCTCCAATACCTCTCAGGATGCCTGGGAGAGGCGAATGGCCGAGGGGGCAGCTGCGTTCATGAGATATCGAGAAGAGGGCCGTTACGATGGATCTTGATGAGCTCAGTGCAGAGCTACAGGACTTTGCCCAGCCAAAGAAAGAGAAAAGCCGCAGCGCCCGGGAAGAGCGGATTATTGCCGGCTTTGAGGAAATTCAGCGCTTCGTGGAGGAACATGGCCGGGCTCCACAGCATGGCGAAGACAATGACATCTTCGAACGCCTGTACGCCGTGCGCCTCGACCGGATTCGTTCGCTGGAGGAATGTCGTGAGCTAGTGGCTGACCTTGATTATCAGGGGCTGTTGGATGGTAAGGCAGCTGTTCAAAGCGAGTCTGCCGAGGAGCTGGATGATGAGGAATTGCTCGCAGAGCTTAGTGATATGGCGCCTGCTGGCGGACTCACTGAGTTGCGCCACGTTCGCTCTACCGCCGAGAAACGTGCGGTAGAAGACATTGCCAATCGCACAAAATGTGAGGACTTTGACCAGTTCAGGTCGCTATTCCAGCAGGTAGAGGCAGAACTCAAAGCCGGGATACGTGAGACCCGTCGCTTTGGGCAGGATGCCAGTATCGAACAGGGCAATTTCTTCATCCTGAATGGCCAAATGGTCTATGTGGCAGAGGTAGGGGAGGCCTTTAAAGCCCCCAACGGCGAAAGAGATGCCAGGCTACGGGTGATCTACTCCAATGAGACAGAAAGCGACATCCTGCTCCGGTCACTCCAGCGAGCCCTCTACAAGGATGAAACCGGTCGCCGGGTTACAGAGCATGATGCCGGGCCGCTATTCCGGGATACCTGGGATGACGATGACGTAGAAAGCGGGACTATCTACGTGCTCCGAAGCAAGTCACAGAATCCCTTCGTAGCCGAGCACCGGGAGCTGATCCACAAGATCGGAGTGACCGGTGGGAAGGTGGAGGCTCGCGTCGCCAATGCCGAGCATGATGCCACCTACCTGTTGGCCGAAGTGGAAATCGTGGCCACATACAAACTGGCCGGGATTAATCGAACCAAACTGGAAGCGCTGCTTCATCGCGTGTTTGCGCCTGCGCAGTTGGATCTGGAGATCAAAGACCGGTTTGGTCACCCCGTGAAGCCTAAGGAGTGGTTTCTGGTGCCGCTATCGGTGATTGATGACGCGGTTGATCGGATTCGGGATGGGTCAATTACTAAAGTAATTTATAATCCCGAGACTGCCAGGCTGAGTTGATCTGAATTAATTTTCAGATAATCGTTTTTTGTTTTTCGGAAGGGATCAGTGAGATGGATATAGAAACGAGTAGTGCAATTAAGTTGTTCTTTCCGAACCCTTCCTTGCAGCTGGTTTATTTTGAGGCTATCCACAATTCTTTAGATGCAAACGCCACGGAAATTGACATTAATATTGATGTGCTTTCGTTTGAAAGGGTGGATACTTTAAAGATCACGATATCTGATAATGGCGATGGCTTTAACGAGGATAATTTTAATCGATTTAAAACCCTGTTGAGGCCAAGGGACAATTTGCATAAGGGTATTGGTCGTCTTGTTTTCTTGAATTACTTCAAGAAAATATCTGTGCTGAGTGAGTGGGGAAATTCTCGTCGGTCATTCGTTTTTAAAGAAAATTTCTCTGGTGACTCTGATTATGACGAAACGGATGTTCCATTGGATAAGAGAACAGTCCTTGTGTTTACCGAATTTGCCAATGAACGCATAAAATCCTACGATAATTTGAAGCCTGATTCACTCAAAGAGCAGGTGATTGACCAGTTTTTACCAAAATTCCAAGATTTACGGACTCAACGCATACCTTTTAAGATAAGGATTACACTTAAGGCAGATGAGGAAAATGTTAAAAAGGGATTTATTTCATCTCAATCTGTAATAACTGAGAATGATCTGCCACGGTTTTCGACTGTTATAATCGAAGACGTAGAGTTTGATGCTTTCGCGAAAATTAAGATGCACTATCACATTGAGCGATCGCAAGGCAAAGGGCGTCAGTTTACCGCATTTGATATTGATGGTCGTACCGTTCCAGTTAAACTCTTATCACCCGGGGCTGTTCCAGCGGGATATGATTGTATTTTTATTTTTGAGTCTGAACTTTTTCACACAAACTCAGATTCTTCTCGGCAAAAACTTGTTCTCCCAGATGGAGTTCATGAGGTTTCCTTGAATCGATTGCTCACGAGAGAGGTGGGAAAGATCTTGGCAGAAAAAATACCTCAGATAAACGAGAATAATCGGAAAATTAAGGACGGTTTTGAACAGAAGTTTCCTCATCTACTTGGATACTTTGAGGAAGAAACTGCAGGTTTGATCGATAGAGATGATGCTTTGCAGATTGCTCAGCAGAAGTTCTTTCATGTTCAGAAAGAAATTCTTCAATGTGAAGAAATGACTGACCGGGAATATGAAAAGTCGCTCGAGTTGTCGTCGCGAACTCTCACAGAGTATATTTTGTATCGTGAAAAAATAATAAGAAGAATGAGGGAAATGACTAAAGATAATAGTGAGTCGGAGATTCACAATTTAATAGTCCCTAGATATAAAAGATTTTCAAAGGAGTCAATGATTGATAACGTTTATCAAAATAACGCCTGGCTCTTGGATGATAAGTTTATGAATTTTCGAACTGTCCTGAGTGAAGGGCGCATGGATGAGGTTATAAAGCATATTCGATTAGACGAAGAAGTTTCTGGTGAGGATGGGCGGCCTGATATTGCGATGATTTTTTCTGCTGATCCGAATTCTGAAATTCCAGTTGATGTCGTTATGGTTGAGATTAAAAAGAAAACCGATGATGAAAAGGAGAATCAGTATTCAGTCAATCAATTAATGGATCGAGCGGCGAAGCTAGTTGAGTTTTGCCCAAATATTCAAAGGATGTGGTATTACGCAGTTATACAAATAAGTGACCAGATGTCATCAAGGTTGAGGCAGTTGAACTGGACTCCCCTTTATTCTACGGGGAAGACCTTTTATCAAGAATTCAAAGCCTTTAAGAAAGATGGCACAGTAGTTCCGGCTCCAACTTTCGTGATGTCTTTTGATGCAATTGTGTCCGATGCCGAAAGTAGAAATCATACGTTTTTAGAGATCTTGCGAGATGGAATGAAGAAACTCTCTCGGTCGTAATGAATTCTATTCAACGCGTATGCTTGTTTACCGAACATGGCATCAAGGTTTTTCTATTTCTTCGATTAACTCTTTCCAGAGGGGGAGAAGCTGTTTTCGTATCGTTTTTGATTTCATCACACGGGCTGCGCGATAGCCATACCTGATGAAATTCCGGCTACCGAGATGAGAATACTTTTCGTATAGTTGTCCTTTATATAGAGGCTTGGCCGGCTGTGCTTTTGTAGCGCGAAGACTATTGCGCTTGTCTCTAGTCCTCTTTGCTAGGCTAACCCCTTTTTTCATTCTCTGAGAGTGTCGAGCAAAGGCTGCAGAGCGAATAAAAATCCTTTGACCATCGAAAATAAAACCCAGATACTGAAGAGGTTTGTCGGCATGAAGGCTCCCATCCTCTCGATTTGTAAAAGTTCTGCGCTCTGTTTTATCGGGGTTGATGGTTAATTCGAGTTTTTTAATGCGCTCCGCAACAATTTTTTCGACTCCTGCCATAAATTCTTTAGGGACGATAAAAAGCATGTCGTCGCAATATCTAAAGTAATATCCTCCAGCATCGCTCACTATATCGTTCATTTCCTGATCGAAGTCGAACATATAGATATTAGACAGTAATGCGCTGATAGGTGTGCCCTGAGGGATGCCAAATCGGTGAGGGTTCTTTTTGATCATTTTCCCACCTCTGACAATGCCTCTAAAATCGTCCGGTTCGCAAACTCGTGCTCGATCTCTTTTGGGATTCTGCTTGGATACTCCGAGCGCTTTATAGAGATCATCTCGGTTTACTTTTGAATATCGAGTGAGTGACCGGAAAACAGCATAGTGATCTTCTGGCAATACTTGGTGGCCAAGCAAATTTGCCCATCGTTGCTTTAGGATATGGTGGTTAAGATTGTCGAAGAAACCTGAAATATCCACTGCCACGACACCTACGGGTGCGACCCGAGAGATGGTTTTGAACGCATCTCTCGCAAACTCAATATTTGATTTTCCGAGTTGTCTAAATGCAAGCACACAGCTATCGATATTCGCCTGCTTTATTGCTTCTTCATAAGGGCGTTCGAGTAGGCGAGCGTAATACGCGTAGATGTGACTGTCGAGATGGGCTGCGTATGCAATTGGACGATCTTTAACCTTGCGGATTAACTTGCCGTTGTCATCTTTAGTTATTTTGACAGACTGAATTTGATAGTCGATGAGCGGCCAGAAAGCATGCCGACATATCCTGGAGGGAGAGCTGACTATCGACGCAGCTTTTTCCTTGCCTATCGGAAGGTCAAAATGAAGGTACCCGCGTGGCCGGTACCAAGGGTGCTTCCGTTCTCTCATCCTCAACCTTGAGTTAGCAAAACCAAGCGGGGCAGGGGACATGCGGCTTCCGCTATGCTCCCGCTTGGCTTAACTGGGTGGAACTAAATCTCACCATCTGGCCGACTCTATACAAGCCAGCACACCGCACATGTTAGACATGAATTACTATGTCAGTATCACAGTGGAGATCGCAATGACTTGCAAGCTCGTCAACTGGACGTTATCAATACTTCAACTGGCATCAGCGCTGAGCTGTGCTGCTGGCCTTGACAACTTGTGACATGCCCTCGAGACATATTTCCTCGAGGCCACCAGAGGTTATCACTGAGTATCATGGTCAGCAAGGCCCCAGCACCCTGTCAGCCAATACCCTATACCTGAAACCCCTTTGATCGGTTTGTCGGTCAGTTAACTTTTCGTTTAAGGAAATCTTTCGGAGGCAGACGCTGGGTTATAAGTAGTCTGCCGAAGTCCACGATAGTCCATAGTATTTGCAGAAATTAGAGGCCCCAGCCTCTGGACGCTCCATGCCGCATATCACGATCGACCTGCTTTTCTTGCAACCACTCGTGGATTTCTGAATCGATCCAGCCTACGGATTTACCACCCAATGATATCGGTCTTGGGAACCTGCCCAAATCGGCGTACTTATAGATGGTCGATCTTGCCAAGCCTGTTTTCTCCATCACCTCGGCGAGTCTCAGTACCCTCATAACCTCACTCCTATGTTCACTCATAACATTTGTTGGGAATTTGCAAAGCACCAACGACCAGAATTCAGGTCTGGCACGATTGCCATTATTTGCCACAACTTTTACCAGGCCATGCCACTTTCTGTTGGTAGTGTTTTGAGAACACAACAAGAAGGGAGTGCTGTCATGGGTTTTGTTTCGTGTCTTGAGGATCAGCAAAAGCGATTTGAGTCAGACTGTCACATTCTTCATCGCGATGTTCAGTCGGGAAGGGCGGATGGAGAGTCTGCCAAAAAGGATGCCCTGCGTTTGCTTGGTGATGCTCAGGTGTGCTGGGCTAAAGTTATGAAATACGTGGATGAATTAACTCTCCCAGAATTCGATAATTGGGAGGGGGCACAGGAGCTTCGTGACCGATGCTCTAGCTTAGAAGGTGTTGTCGCCAGGGTAGAGCAGGAATCGTCGCGTATAAGCGATCTGGCGGGGTTGCTGTTTCTACACAATCAGGTATTGCAGGAACAGTTGAAGCAAGAACGCATTCGCTGCAGACAATTTGAGAGGGATTTTGAGAAAATGGGGCGTGAAGATTTTGGCCGACTGGTGGAGCCGTTCTTAACTAAAGGGATGTTTGCGAAGCACGCGAAACGGTGACCGAGTGGTGACGAGATTTTTAAGGGTTTGAGAAACGGTGACCAAACGGTGACGAAAAAGGCTGTTTTGCAGAAACAACAAAGCCCGGCTCTTTCGAGACCGGGCTAAGTGTTTGATAAAACTGGTCGGGACGGTAGGATTTGAACCTACGACCCCTTGCACCCCATGCAAGTGCGCTACCAAGCTGCGCTACGCCCCGAAATTGCCAGTGGCCAGAGAGAAACTTGAGAGATATCTCAGTGGCTTAGCGGGAGCGAAGTCTACACCAGCCTCGGATAAAAATAAACATCCAATCGCCGAATTCTTCGGGCATTTCTATCGCAGTTTGGTTTCTCGAAGCTGACGAATAAACTCCGGCGGATCGAAGCTGTCCGGGGTAGCGTTCGGCCAGTAGGTATCAAACACTCTTTCACCGGTCTCTCCTTCCAGAAGGGCACCCGGCTCCAGAAAGGGAAACAGGTCCATATAGGAATGGGTTTCCGTCTTGGAGGTGCGGCGGATGATATGTTCCGGCCCAAGTTCGGAGGGGTGCTTGAGCCCTGACGCCTCAAGCAGGTTCATCAAGGCTTCCAGGGTGTTCTTGTGATAGTTGTAAACACGCTGGCTCTTATCCTGAACATCAAGCTTTTGGCTTCGCCTTGGGTCTTGGGTTGCAACACCGCTGGGGCATTTTCCTGTATGGCAACTGAGCGCCTGTATGCAGCCGAGAGAGAACATGTAGCCCCTTGCCGCATTACACCAGTCTGCCCCCAGGGCCAGGGTCCGGGCTATGTTGAATGCTGAGGTGATCTTGCCCGCAGCGCCAATGGCAATGTGTTCGCGCAGGTTGGTGCCCACGAGTGTGTTGTGTACCAGCAACAGGGCCTCCGTCATGGGTGTTCCAATGCGGTTGATGAACTCCAGAGGAGCCGCGCCGGTGCCGCCTTCACCGCCATCCACAACGATGAAATCGGGTGTTTTTCCTGTCTCTAGCATGGCCTTGACGATGGCGAACCACTCCCAGGGATGGCCTATAGCCAGTTTGAAGCCCACCGGTTTGCCGCCCGATAGCTCACGGAGTTTCTCCAAAAACTCGAGAAATTCCCTGGGTGTAGAGAACGCTGAATGGCTTGCCGGGGAAACGACATCCTTGCCAGCTTCGACGCCGCGGGCCTCGGCAATTTCCGGTGTCACTTTCTCGCCGGGAAGAATGCCCCCATGTCCAGGTTTGGCACCCTGGGATAGTTTGACCTCTATCATTTTTAACTGGTCGAGAGTGGCATTGCGGGCGAACCTCTCTTCGTTGAAAGTGCCGTCTTCGTTGCGACATCCGAAGTATCCGGAACCAATTTCCCAGACCAGATCTCCGCCCGGTTCCCGGTGATAGCGGGATATGGAGCCTTCGCCGGTATCGTGATAGAAGTTCCCCATTTTTGCGCCAGCATTGAGGCTCAGGATGGCATTGGCCGACAACGAGCCAAAACTCATCGCCGAGATGTTGAAGACGCTGGCGTTATAGGGCTTGGCGCACTGTTTGCCAATCACGATCCGGAAGTCAGCGTCTTTCAGTGCAGAAGGCTGGAGGGAATGGTTGATCCACTCAAAACCCTCGTCATACATACCTAACTGTGAGCCGAAAGGGCGCTTGTCGAGTACGTTCTTGGCTCGCTGGTAAACGATGGTGCGCTGTTCACGTGAAAAGGGGCGTTCGTCGGTGTCGGACTGGATGAAGTACTGGCGTATTTCCGGGCCAATCGATTCAAGAAAATACCGAAAATGGGCGAGGATGGGGTAATTTCGGCTAACAGTGCGTTTACGCTGAAGCAGATCCCATGTGCCGGTTGCCGCCAATCCCCCGAGCAGGACGGGGACGACATAAAACCAGCCCCCCCAGATGGTACTGGCCAGTAGAGAAACGATAAAGCCAGTCAGGCTCAGCGCATAAAGCGTATATCGGAAGGGGAAGGTTTCGGTTTTAGCCATAAACTCCTCTGAGTGGATGTGCAGTATGTTTGCAGAATATTAACAGTATAAGTGCGGGAGATACGTTCCCGTATGGCAAGACGGATCAAGGAGTAATTTGTACGAACACTGAAATATTGGTCTAAGATTGTTTTCAGGGCGTAAGTTGTCCGTTCTTTGATGTTTTGAACTCAAAGCAATAAGATGGCGAGCTTGTAACGTTTGCATCCGAATATTGAAAAGATTTTCACCAACAGGAGGCTCAAAACGTGGGCGACGTTGTAAAAGACGAGTACCAAACGGATTACGTCGCAGGCCAGGATAATATTAATCCGTTTGGCCTGGACCTACACGCGCCAGTTTTTCCGATTACAGCAATAATCGTTGTTGCGTTTGTAATCGGGACGCTGATTTTCCCGGGAGAGGCGAAGGAGCTCCTCGACGGCGCCAAATGGTGGACCATCGCACAATTTGACTGGTTTTTCCTGATCAGTGCCAACATTTTTGTCGTTGTCTCCCTTGCTCTTATATTCATGCCCGTTGGCAAAATCCGCATCGGCGGGATGGACGCCAAACCAGAATTTTCGACGATGTCGTGGTTTGCCATGCTCTTTGCAGCAGGTATGGGTATCGGTCTCATGTTCTGGGCCGTTGCCGAGCCAGTCGCCTACTACACGGGCTGGTATGAAACGCCGCTCGGCGTTGAGGCCAATACGGCCGAGGGCGCGCGGTTGGCCATGGGTGCGACCATGTATCACTGGGGTCTGCATCCCTGGGCAATCTACGCGATTGTGGCTCTGTCTCTGGCGTTTTTCGCCTACAACAAGAACATGCCGCTGACCATTCGCTCTGCGTTCTTCCCACTGCTCCGTGATAGGGTTTGGGGCTGGCCCGGTCATATCATTGATATCCTGGCGGTGGTGGCAACCATTTTTGGTCTCGCCACGTCTCTTGGTTTTGGTGCGCAACAGGCTGCTTCCGGCCTGGATTACCTGTTCGGGATTTCGTCAGGTATCAACGTGCAGATGGCGATTATTACCGGCGTGACGGCTCTTGCCCTGATTTCAGTGCTGCGAGGCCTCGACGGTGGCGTTAAGATCCTGAGTAACGTCAACATGTCACTGGCCGGCATTCTGTTGTTCTTTATCATCTTCGCCGGTCCGACCATGACCATTTTTGAAACCATCTGGGTGACCTCATCCAGCTACGTCGGCAATGCGCTGGCACTCAGCAATCCGTTTGGTCGTGAAGATGAAGCCTGGTTCCATGGCTGGACGGTCTTCTACTGGGCGTGGTGGATTTCCTGGTCGCCGTTCGTTGGTATGTTTATCGCTCGCGTATCCAAGGGCCGCACGGTTCGTGAATTCGTGACTGCGGTACTGATCGTGCCGACTGTTATTACCGTGGTTTGGATGAGCGCATTTGGCGGTTCCGCTCTGGAGCAGATCCAGGACGGCATTGGTGCTCTGGCTGAGAATGGTCTGACGGACGTGTCCCTGGCCATGTTCCAGATGTTCGCTAACCTGCCGTTCGTTGCCATCTCATCCTTCGTGGGTATCGTGCTGGTGCTGGTGTTCTTCGTGACATCGTCTGATTCCGGCTCGCTGGTTGTGGACAGCATTACCGCGGGCGGTAAAACCGACGCTCCGACTGCGCAGCGTGTGTTCTGGGTAGTAATGGAAGGTGCCATTGCCGCAGCACTGATCTTCGGTGGCGGCGAAGACGCACTGGGCGCGATTCAGGCGGCTGCCATTACGGCAGGGCTTCCGTTTACAGCCGTGTTGCTGGTCATGACCTGGGGGCTGCTGAAAGGCCTCACCCATGAGCGCAAGCTGCTGATTGCCGAAGGTAAGCTCTGAGAAGTGTGAGAAAGTAAAAAAAACCGGGGTTCGCCCCGGTTTTTTTGTGCCTGCTATTTGAAGGTCAGGTTTTGGACGTGAAGGTATCCATAGCGAATGCGGCTCTTTCTTCCGGGGTGAAGTGCGTCCTTCGGAGGGCTTCGATCTGCCTCAGGCGCGGCAACAGACCGCGACCATTGGCCATCTGGATGGCCAGGCCGGGGCGGGCGTTCAGCTCAAGCAGCAAAGGCCCTTCGTTTGCGTCCACGACTAGATCGACACCCATATATCCCAGCCCGGTTGCCTCGTAGCATCGTGATGCCATTACCAGCATTTCCTGCCAGTCATCAATCACCAGGTTCTCCAGGGCGAGGCCTGTATCGGGATGCAGGGTGATCGGTCGATTGAACTGTACCGCATTCAGGCTGTGGCCATTGGCGATATTGAGTCCAACACCTACGGCACCCTGGTGTAGATTAGCCTTGCCATCTGAAGCGGTTGTAGCCAGCCGAAGCATTGCCATCACGGGGTAGCCCTGAAAAACGACGATGCGGATATCCGGTACACCCTGGAAGGAATACTTGGCGAGCGATGGAATCGATTCCACCAGGTTCTCGACAATGGCAACGTCGGGCGTGCCGGCCAGCGAGTAGAGCCCGGCAAGAATGTTGGACAGGTGGCGCTCAAGGTGGCTCGAGGATACCCGCGAGCCCGACGCCTTGACGTAATCGTTATCGTCCCGGCCGGTAATCACGGTAATCCCTTTACCTCCGGAACCCTTGGCCGGTTTGATGGCAAAGCCGTCCAGGTCCTCTGCCATTTCCCGGAAATGGGAGATTTCGTGTTGCTGACGCACCACCTGCAGCAGCCTGGGGGTGCGAACATCGTATTCGGCAACCACCAGCTTGGTTTTGAGTTTGTTGTCCACCAAGGGGTATGAAGAACGGCTATTGTACCGCGCAATGTAGTCCACATTGCGCCGGTTCATGTTCAGCATGCCCAGTTGGTTCAGCTTGAAGGGCGAAATCCAGCCCATCAGTTATACGCCTTCATCGGATAAAAACGACGGAGCTCTGTGAGCTTGTAGCCCGTGTACTGTCCCATCAGCAGGATCAGCCCCAAAACCACGAAATGAAGTTCCGGGAAATTAAACGTCAGGTGGCTCGCCAGGGGCGCGCTCATAATCAGAAATGCGCAGACTGCGACAAACAAACTGCCGGCTCCCTGAACAAACACCTCCCGGGCGCCTTCCTCTTCCCAGAGTATGGACATGCGCTCTATCGTCCAGGCGATAATCACCATGGGGAAGAAGGTAACCGTCATCCCCGTGTTGAAGCCCATTTGATAACCCGCGATGCTCAGCCCGGCCGTGATAAAGATCACGAGAATGATCAGCGCGGATATTCGCGAGACCAGCAGCAGGTTAAGGCTCGACAGGTAGCCACGCATGAGCAGGCCAATGGCCACCACGGAAATAAAGGCTATCAGCCCCGGAATCAGTGTCGTCTGCACAAAGGCCACGGCGATCAGTATCGGCATGAACGTGCCGGACGTTCGTATGCCGACGACAATTCGCATAAAGGCCACCACGAGCGCCCCAAGGGGAAGCAGCAGAAGCATTCTGAACATGCTTTGCTCTTCAATGGGGAGCTGGTAAAGACTCAGGAAGCCGAGGCCATTCTCGCTGGACTGAGCCTGCGCCAATTGCAGTGCCGGGATGGTTTGCCGAAGCATGGAAAAGCTAACGTCTGAATTGTCACCGCCGACAATATCCAGCAGGGAAGCCGCAGCCTGTCGCCACAGCAGGACATGTTCCGGAAGCCCCTGTTCCGCTGTGCGGGGGTTGAAGGTCAGCCATCGGGAACCGTCATAGATCTGCAGGAATGGACGAAGTTGCTGGCGTCGCCTGGCATCTTCCAGGGCCAGGCCGTCTGCCGTTCGAGCGGGAATGCCTGCATGATTGAGCATCCGGGTCAGCAGATCAATGTAGTTTGCTTCGGACACGAGCAGGGTGGTGTTCTGGGCGCCCTGGTCCGGTTGGAGCAGTTTGATCAGTTCCCGGGTCATGCTCTCAGGCGTGCTGGAGCGTTCAGCGGCCTGTTGCAACAACTCTTCCACGGCTGTTGCCTGAGGTTCTTCCCAGAAGACCGGTTCAGGTTTGGGCGGTCGTTTGGGCTGGCTGCCCAGGGCTCTGTCATCAGGTATCAGTTGAACCTTGAAGTAGAGCGTCTGGGGGCCGCTAACGTTGCGCTTTGACCACTCAGCCCGGCGTTCACCGGAGTCATCCACGATGGAAAAACCGTAACCGGGAGATGCAGCCTGCTCCGAAATAATGCGGAATTGGGGTGGCTGGTCGGGGATGTTCAGGCTGGCGAGTACGGGTTCTCCGGTGCCATCGAAGTCCACTCGGGCCTCAACCATCCAGACCGGCTTTTGCTCCCCCGTAAACCAGGGGATGCCGAGCTCGACGTGCCGCCAAGTGGCTATCGAAATTCCAGCCGCAATAAGAAGGAGGATGGCGAAAAAAAACGGAATGCGTGAGCGGCTACTCAAGGTTGGTCCCCATTTTCTTCGGCTGGCAGTTTGTCGGGCAGTTCGGTGGCGAACTCCTTGCCCACATCAATCAACATGACGTCCCTCAAAATGTTGCGGCCAACCAGCACCGTGTGTGAGAGGTGCTCTCGGTTGGTCAGTGTAAACTCAGCCTGTTGCCGGTGGTTGCCAATCATGAACTGCAACTCCACCACCACACGGCGTTCCGATTCATCGGTGCTGGACTGGATAATCCTGACCCGGCGTGAGATTTCCCGTTCCAGCGTTACCATGTCCTCGGAGTTAGGTACCGGCACGTCAAACCTTACCCAGTTATTCCCATCCCGTTCAAACCGCGTGATGTTTCGGGCATCCAATGAAGAGGTTTCGGCCCCGCTGTCAATGCGAGCATCGTAAATCAGGCCGGGGCCAGCAAGGTAGAATTTCTCCAACTCTCCAACAACAACCTTGCCCTTGAGTCGGTCGGCCCTTCCATCGCTTTTGGAACCAGACTGCCCCGCTGTGCAGGCCTGCTGTTTGGGGGTGGGAGGGCAGGCGGGTTTTTCGACCTGTTCGGTGATGGCGTCGAGGATGGTTTTCGTGGATTCCTCATTCAGCCGGGTCAGCGCCTGGAAATTCTCATCCGTCCGGTTCTCAAGGCGAACGACCTGTTCACCCTGATTAATAACGGAGGTATTCAGCGCGTCAAGATCCTGCTTCGGCACCATAAAGTAACGATCCGCAGTGCAGCCGGTGATGAGTGATACCACAAGGCCGGCCGCGGCCAACTTTCCAAACTCTGAACGTATAGACAAGATCCGAAACCCCTGAATCCACGACTTTGATACTTTAATTACAGAGTGCTGCAAGGATAATTCGGGTGTGCTAGAACAGCCACTTGTAATCACAGGCCGGCAGTATACAACAACATAACTGTTGAGTCGGTTTACAGATCATTAACGGCGGGTATTATTTTTTCCCGGATGTCCGGGAAAGGAAGTGGTTTTGAGCAAGAACTTCTTCGGAACGAAGGTATTCCTGCACCACAGGGGAGCAGTTCAGGTAAAACAGCAGCAGTTCTCTCTGGACATCCTGATCCTGAATGCGGGAAGCGAAGTGAATCAGATCGCGGATGGATTCGTCACCATTGTTCTGAAAGGTTCTGCCGTAGCGCCCCTTCAGGATGCCAGTCAGTCTTTCCAGGTGGAATTCCCCGGTGTGGGTCATATGGGGAAGAATGCGAAAACCACCGTGGCTGGCTTGAGCGCCAGGCCTGCGGTATTCAGGGCCTTCCACGTCTGAACACCCGGAATGGGAGAATTCAGATCCCAATTTTCTCCATAGCTCTTTGAGCATGTTGAATTCCTGTCCCTTATACTGCTCCTGGACCTTGGCACCCGGCAGCAAACCAGCCATTCTGTCGGCAAACAGGCCACATTCACCGTTTTAGATGATATTACGTTCCGAGTCCAGAGCCGGATGCCTTGGGTCGGGAAATTTGCCAATTGGTCCACTAGAACCAGTGAATGGCAAACCTTTGACGTGAGTCCGAACAAAAAGGTTCCACGAATACGGTAAACTGTTGTTCTATCGTAATGTTTGAGTCAGTCATTTAGAGGAGATCGGGGTGCCCGAGGCAATCATCGATATAGTGGGGCGTAGGCCGGAAACCGTCACTTTGCTGATTTTGTTGGTGCTAGCGCTGTGCTGTCTGGTGTTTTCAATGGTTAAGGAGGGCCGTGCCAGATCCGCACTCCGGGAGCTTGAGTACACGCGGGCGATGGACGAACAGCGCCTCCATCAGCTTGAAGCGGCTCTCGAAAACGGCAAAACCGAGGCAGAGCAGGCGAGCCGGGACACCGAACATTGGCGACAGCGTGCGGCAACGCTGGAAAATCGGGTGGCCGGGCTGGAGTCCGAAAGTAAGGCGCGGCTGGATCGCATAGAACAACTCGAAACCGAGAGGAAGTCCCAGCAGCAGCGAGCCGATGAGCTCTCCCGCGAGCTTGGCGACGCCAGGGTTGCCCAGCGCGAGCAGGAAGTAACGCTGGACAAGGAGCGCCGTGCAACCACGGAGAAACTGGAGTTACTGGAACGAAATCGTGATGCGTTGAAACAGGAGTTCGAGAATCTTGCGAATCGTATTTTCGAGCAAAAGAGCGAGCGCTTCAGCCAGCAGACCCGCACCAGCATCGACACCCTGCTGAACCCATTCCGGGATCAACTCCAGGATTTCCGTAAACGGGTAGAGGACGTCTATACCACCGAAACTCGGGATCGACAGGCATTAAGGAGTGAGATCAAATCCCTGCAGGAACTGAACCGCCAGATCACCGAAGAAGCTTCCAACCTCACGAAGGCGCTTAAAGGAGACAAGAAAATCCAGGGCAACTGGGGCGAGCTGATTCTGGAGCGCGTCCTCGAGCGCTCCGGTTTGCGCAAGGGTATTGAGTATGAAACCCAGGGCAGCTACCGAGATGATGACAACCAGTTGCTGCGCCCCGATGTCATCGTTCATTTGCCGGACAGCCGAAACCTGGTGGTGGATTCGAAGGTGTCACTGCTGGCCTACCAGCAGTGGGCAACGGAAGAGGATGAGACTGCCAGGGAAGAAGCCCTTCGCCAGCACGTTGAGGCGGTGCGTAATCATATTCGCGCCCTGAGCGAGAAAGATTACAGCCAGCTTCACGGCCTGCACTCTCCGGATTTCGTGTTTCTTTTCATGCCCATTGAACCGGCGTTTGTGGCTGCATTTCAGCAGGACGAGAACCTATTCGCAGAAGCATTCGAGCGAAAGATTATTGTGGTTACACCGACGACATTGCTTGCGACCTTGCGAACCATTGAAAATATCTGGCGATACGAGCGTCAAAGCCAGAATGCGCGTAGGATTGCCGACCGTGCCAGTGCGGTGTACGACAAGCTTCGGGTTTTTGTAGAAGCGATGGAAAAGCTGGGCAGCCAGTTGCACACCGCGCAGGGAACCTATGATTCGGCGATGAATACGCTCACCCGTGGTCGCGGCAACCTTATCTCGCAAGCCAATCGCTTTGTGGAGTTGGGCGTTCGTGTTAAAAAAGAACTCCCGAAAGCGATTTTGGATCAAGCCGAAGTGGACGCCGATGGTGTGGATGACACCAGCGATCCGGTCAGGCCCACGGTGGACGAAGACGCCGCCCGGGATAATCAGCAGGAGTAAACAAGATGGTGAAGATAACCCGAGTCGGGCGTCGTTCAGTCAGTGGTTTTATGTTGGCATCCCTACTGATGGCCGGTCAGGTTAGTGCCCTTGAGCCTGAACACGAGACCCGTCGATTAATGCTTGCCACTGAAGAGGCCGTTTCCTCAGAGAGCTGGGGTGAAGCGGGTGAGTACCTGAACCGTCTCCAGCAACTGGAGGGGGAGAAACCGGCGAACTATTTCTATTTTCGCGGCCGCGTGATGCTGGAATCTGATCACTACAACGAGGCACAAGCAGCGTTGGAAAAGTACGTCAGTCTGGCGGGCAGTGAAGGCGAGCACTACACCGATGCGCTCAAACTGATAACCAACGTCGAAAAAGCCCGCCAGCAAGAGGGCGCGAGTGCCAAGAACAATGGCTCTATTGATCCGGAGCCAGTGGCCATTATCGAGCCTGCAAGCGAGCAGTCACTGGGGAAACTCCGGGAACTCTATCTGGCGGATTCGAACGCCGACGCGCTGGTGATTCATGCCAATACGCTCCTGGACGTTGCTGGTTGGCGTGAAGATCAGAGGATCGTAAGGCTGGACCGTCCTGCCGATGTGTCGTACAGGATTGAGAGGCTGAACGACACTATCAGTATCCAGGAGTCCCGACGTGAGTCCGGTGGTCGTGTTGTCAAAACGACCGAGTCCATGGGCGTTTTCGGAGTCAACCCGCAGATTGAATGGAATTGCGAGAGTTCAACCGCCAGTTGCTGGATTTACGACCCACGAGATGGCTCGCGGTTGATGAAACTCAGCCCGGATCGCGAACGGGCCGAGGAAATTGCCCGCACCCTTGGCCGGCTGATTCGCACCATGCAGAGCCCCAGTCAATCCTGAAGCTGACCCCGTTCGCCTTCGCGGTAAGCACCGGGAGTGACTCCTGTCCACTTCTTGAAGGCGCGGTGAAACGTTGAGGGTTCGGTGAATCCGACCCGAAACGCAATGTCATTGATCGGCAGGTCTGGCCGGGACAGGTAATAGATGGCCATGTCCCGGCGTAGTAGGTCCTTGATCTCCTGGAAGGAGGTGTTTTCCTGCTTCAGCCGTCGGCGAAGAGTCTGGGGGCTGGTGTGAAGCTCTGTGGCAATCCATTCGAAGTCGGGCAGGGATCTCGCAAAATCCCGGCCAATCAGTGCGCGGATACGTCCGGTGAAGGTGTTGCTCTCGTCCGGGCGCGACAGCAGGTCGGCCGGTGAGGTTTTCAGGAACTGCCGCATTTCCGGCTTGTCGCGTATCACCGGAGCCTGCAGAAAACGCTTGTCGAACGTCAGGGCGGTTTCACTGGCTTCGAACGACAGTGGGCAATGGAAGATATGCCGGTATTCGTCGCCATGGGGCGGCCTGGGGTAACTGAATTCCGCCTTAAGCAGCTCCACCGGTTGCCCGATCAACCAACTGCCAAGACGATGCCAGATGACCAGTATGCTTTCCCGGAAAAAATGCATCGGGTCGTGGATATCCCCTTCGATCACCGTTACCAGCCGGGCAGTCCTGTCGTCCACTTCCAGTTTCATGGTGACCATGGGCTCGAACAGGCGGCAAAAATCAAACGCCTGGCGATAGACCGCCTCAAGATTGGGGCAGTCGATAACCAGCGCGCACATGGTGGCGAACGTGCCGGTGCGGCAGCGGCGTGGCCCCAACCCCATGAACTCATCGTCCATTGCGTTCCAGGCAGCCTGCATCAGCCGGCTGTACTGGGTGCTGCTCACCCGGGCCATTTCGATCTTCAGCAGGTCCGGTGAAATTCCGGCCTCGCGCAGCATTGTATGGGTATCAATCCCCGCTCTTTCGGCCCCAACCAATGCGGCTTCCACGAAGTGCCTGGAAACGGTGAGTTCCGACATATCATCCTTTATCCTTATTGAACGAAGCCCATCATAAAACCCCTTGGGTACAATGCAACCATCACTCTCGCGCCGCACTGGAAGAAATAGTCAATTGGAATGATGGAACCGGCAGTTGGCCCCGCGGGGAAAACAGGGCAGCATCAGGGTTGTCCAAAAATAGAGAAGGAGGTTTGCATGCCCGGCCCACTGAGCAACCTGAAGGTTCTGGATTTCAGTACATTGCTGCCAGGCCCCTACGCTACCATGCTGCTGGCGGATATGGGCGCGGATGTATTGCGGGTGGAGGCCCCTGGCCGCCTGGACCTGACCCGAGTGATGCCGCCGCTGGAAGATGGCGTCAGTACGTCCCACACCTTCCTCAATCGGGGTAAGCGATCCCTTGGGCTGGATTTGAAGCAAGAGGGCAGTGCCGACCTGGTCAAGCAGTTGGTGACAGAGTACGACGTGGTGGTTGAACAGTTTCGACCCGGCGTTATGGACCGGCTTGGGATTGGTTATGAAACCCTCAAGGCCATCAACCCCAATCTTATTTACTGCGCGATTACCGGTTACGGTCAGACTGGCCCCTACAAGGATCGGGCAGGGCATGATATCAACTACCTTTCACTGGCCGGAGTTTCCAGCCATTGCGGTCGCCGGGAAACCGGGCCACCACCGATGGGTATCCAGGTTGCCGATGTGGCAGGCGGCTCACACCATGCCGTTATGGGGATACTGGCGGCTGTGATTCACCGCCAGCAAACAGGAGAGGGGCAGTTTATCGATATCAGCATGACCGACGCCGCCTTTGCCCTCAATACGATGGCCGGTGCTGCAGCCTTGGCGGGAGGGCAGGAACAGAAGCCGGAAAGCTCCATGCTCAACGGCGGCACCTTCTACGACTACTACCAGACCAGCGACGGCCGATGGTTGTCTGTGGGTAGCCTGGAGCCCCAGTTTTCCGACCGGCTTTGTGATGCCCTGGGTATCCCCGACATGAAGAGCTTTGCCTTGAGCCAGAACCCTGAGCACCAGCAGGCCATCCGGGAGGCGTTGAAGTCCAACATTGCACAAAAAACGTTGGCACAATGGCAGGACGTATTTGCGAACGTTGATGCGTGCGTGGAGCCGGTGCTGACCATTACCGAGGCAGCCGAACATCCTCAGCTGAAAGCGCGCGGCATGGTTATTGATGTGGCAAAAGGTAACGGGGGGACCCAAAAGCAGATTGGCCACCCGATCAAATTCAGTGCAACGCCCTGTGAGAGCCGTTATATCGGCCGGACACTGGGGGCCGACAACGGCGATTTCTGAGGCGCCCAGACAAAAACTGAATCGTTCGTCAGTCCTTAGCTAAATAACGGGTTGTCTGCTAATTTGTGATAGTGAGTCATCTTTGGCTTACCCATAACAATCACAATGGACGAATCACTATGAAATCGCTTCGCAAACCTTTCAGGAGCGCAGACAAAAGCGCGTTGAAAGCGGCCGGGGTAGCGCTGGCCAGCAGCTTTCTGATTGCAGGATGTTTCGACGGAAGCAGTTCTTCTTCCGACTCCGATAGCTCGGTGAACGAACAGCTTTTCCCGGCGGACGGTACATTTGAGGCAACTATAAGGAGGACTACGAACGGAGTTCCGCACGTGAAAGCGGACAATCTCGCGTCTGCGGCGTTTGGTGCGGGCTACGCTCAAACTCAGGACAACGTATGCCTGCTTGCAGAGGCCATTGTCAAAGCCAGAAGTGAGCGTGCGAAATATTTTGGCCCTGGGCCGGACGACATTAACGTTATCAACGACTTCAGCTACAAAGCACAGAAGATTCTCAGCGGGGCAGAAGAGGAATATCCCAATCTGAGTGCGGAAACCCGTGCCATGATTGAGGGCTTCGCGGCTGGTTATAATCAATACGTGAACGAAACCGCTCCAGGAGACTTGCCGAGCGAGTGTCGTGATCAACCCTGGGTGAAGGAAATTACTCCGGTAGACCTGTTCGCTCACTATCGCATCGTTGGCCAGTATGCCAGTGGCGCACTGTTTGCCACGGGAGCCGTATTTGTTGCTGTACCCGATGGCGATTCGCCTCTGCCGACGCCGGTTGCAAGCGTAACTGGCACTGAGGGCAAAGAACAGGAGAGTGACCTGAAGCGTATGGTGGCGAACGCTCACACAGGCGCCTCAAGCCAGACCGATTTTCAGGATATCGGCCTTGGCAGTAATGCGTGGGGCATTGGCGGCGATATGTCGGAGCAGGGCAAGGGTGCTTTGCTGGCCAATCCACATTTCCCCTACACGGGACATCGTAGGCTTTACCAGGTTCAGTTGACCGTTCCTGGGTATCTGAACACCAACGGCGCAGGTTTGTTGGGGACGGCCATCCCATTGATCAACTTCAATGAGAATCTGGCCTGGTCTCATACTGTAACCACCAGTCGTCGGTTCACGCTTTACGAACTCACGCTCAAGGACGGTGACAACTTCACCTACATAAAGGATGGTGAGGAAAAACCGATCACCTCTGAGACCTATCAGATTGAGGTAAACACTGGAGGGCCGGCACCGTTGGTGCTGGAGAAAACCTTCTACTTCTCTGAGTATGGCCCGATGCTGGCAGCGGACGCTGTCACTGGCGGGGCTCTCCCGGCCTGGGGAGCCAACGGAACGGCATATACCTACCGCGATGCCAATGCCGGTACGGAAAAACTGCTGGATACCTGGTTGCAGATGAGCAGGGCATCCAACCTGGATGAGTTTCAGGCCGTCTTTGAAAACTGTGGCACAACGTTCTGGACCAACACCACCTATGCTGACGATCAGGGTAACGCCTATTACATTGACAGTAGTTCGGTGCCAAATCTCTCGGGTGCCGCGCTTGCGGTGGTGGACTTCAAGCGTTCGGTGAATGCCGGGTACAACCAGTTGTTCAACAATGGCTTGACCCTGCTGGATGGCAGTAAGTCCCGTGATGACTGGGTTGAAGGGGAGTGTGACGGTCTCGTACCGTTCGAGCAGCGTCCCCAGATGGTCCGTACGGATTGGGTTCAGAACTCCAATGACAGCTATTGGTCGACCAACCCGGATCAGTTCCTGACGGGCTTCTCGCCGCTCTTTGGTTCTGAGGAAACGCCGCTTAACCCGCGGACTCGCATCGGGATCTCAATGCTGAAGAATCCTATGGATGCCGGTTTTGCGGATCGAGCACCGGCGGGGCAGGATGGAAAGTTCGGGGCTATTGATCTCATCGAAGTGATCTACAACAACCGTACCTGGTACACGGATATGTTCCTGACAGAGCTCAGGTCTCGATGCACAACGATCGGAGCGACCCCCGTTAACCTGTCCGCCGGAGGTGCACGCACCGTCGATACGGCATGTGACGTGCTGCAGAGCTGGGACGGTGTTTACAACACCGACAGTATCGGTGCTCATGTCTTCAGAGTGTTTATCGCCAATTACCGGGATGACTTCGGGACGGATCTGACTGTGCCGTTCGACGCAGCCGATCCTGTCGCGACACCGTCGACTCCCTCGGCAGCGAATGCTGGAACCGCTGACGATACGATGTTGATTGCGCTGGCGGATGGTCTGGAAGCGCTTGATTCTGTCAATATTGCCTACGACTCACCTCTGGGAGACGTTCAGTACTACCAGCCCACAGGTGGTGTTCCACCAGGCGGCGCACCAACAACTCTTGGTAACCCGTTTCCGTGGCATGGTGGGGATGGCTCCATTGACGGTGCGTTTAACGCGATTGGGGTGGTGACGAGCCCGGTAGCTGAAGACACCGTCTTTCCACGGATTGCTCCTAGCGTTATTTCCAATACCGCAGGGCTCTCTGACCAGTCTGGTGAGGGATGGCAGATGGCCAGAGGCACCAGTTGGCACTTCGGTCTTGAGTTTACAGAACAGGGGCCAGTGGCCTATGGGCTGACAAGCTACTCACAGTCGTCTGATTCAGATTCGACCCACTTCAATGACCAAAGCCTGCGGTATTCTGAAGAGGACTATCGCCAGTTCTGGTTTGATGAGGCGGACATCGAGGCCAACCTCTTGGCCAATGGAGAAATAACAATCACCAATTGATGGTGATTGCAAAGAAAGGTAGGTCGTACGAGCGCGGGCGGAGTGACTTTGCCCGCGCTTTTTTTGCGTCCACAGAAACCAGCAATCGAGTAGGAGGGGGAGTTACCTCCCCCGTCCTCTCACACCACCGGGCATACGGTTCCGTACCACGGCGGTTCATGGTCGGCTCTGAAGCCGAGTCATCGTATCCAGCAAGCTTACCAGA
>Ga0189284_100245_pt1 | contig 50858 bp, 54 predicted proteins | sample N32C7minimetaG_FD_130314 | JGI IMG/M metagenome (GOLD analysis project Ga0189284, IMG submission 130314) | Marine microbial communities from the Costa Rica Dome - N32 C7 mini metaG | ecosystem: Environmental > Aquatic > Marine > Oceanic > Photic zone | place: Costa Rica: the Eastern Pacific...
CGCACCTACGACGATCTCTGGCACGCCGTTGGGCATGTTTGTGATCTCTTTACTGACGAGGAGTGCTACAACTTCTTCAAGGCCGCGGGCTATGAAGCCGATTAAACGCAACACGCTCTAAGTACAGCAATCTCAGCGGTCATGAACTGCCTCTTGTGTCGCACTGAACAACATATCGCAAGATGTGCTCAACGAATCAACGTAATTTAGCTAGAATCGGCCAGCTCCCGCCAGCCGGTGCCCCATTCACCCCCGCTTAACCCCTCTCAATACCGGTAATGCTCCGGCTTGAAGGGTCCATCCACCGGCACGCCGATATAGTCGGCCTGGGCCTGGTCCAGTTGGGTCAGCTTGACGCCGATCTTGGCCAGGTGCAGGCGGGCGACTTTCTCGTCGAGTTTCTTGGGCAGGATGTAGACGCGGTTTTCATACTGGTCGCCGCGCTGCCAGAGCTCCATCTGCGCCAGCACCTGGTTGGTGAAGCTGGCCGACATGACAAAGCTGGGGTGCCCGGTGGCGTTGCCGAGGTTCAGCAGCCGCCCCTCGGAGAGCAGGATCAGGCGGTTGCCCGACGGCATCTCGATCATGTCCACCTGGTCCTTGATATTGGTCCATTTGTGGTTCTTGAGCGCCGCGACCTGGATCTCGTTGTCGAAATGGCCGATATTGCCGACGATGGCCATGTCCTTCATCTGGCGCATATGCTCGATGCGGATCACGTCCTTGTTGCCGGTGGTGGTGATGAAGATGTCGGCGGTCTCCAGCACGTCTTCCAGCAGCACGACCTCGAAGCCGTCCATCGCCGCTTGCAGCGCGCAGATCGGGTCGGCCTCGGTGACCTTGACGCGGGCGCCGGCACCGCGCAGGGACGCCGCCGAGCCCTTGCCGACATCGCCATAGCCGCAGACCACGGCGACCTTGCCGGCCATCATCGTGTCGGTGGCGCGGCGGATGCCATCCACCAGCGATTCCTTGCAGCCATATTTGTTGTCGAACTTGGATTTGGTGACGGAGTCATTCACGTTGATCGCGGGGAAAGGCAGTGTGCCTTTCTTTTGCAGATCATAAAGCCGGTGGACGCCGGTGGTGGTCTCCTCGGAGACGCCCTTGATCGCGTCGCGGGTGCGGGTGAACCAGCCGGGGGATTGCGCCATGCGTTTCCTGATCTGGGCCTGGATGACCTCTTCCTCCTCCGAGGTGGGGACGCCAAATTCCTCGCCCGCCTCGATGCGGGCGCCGAGCAGGACGTAGAGCGTCGCGTCGCCGCCATCGTCCAGGATCATGTTGGCGCCGTCCTCGAACTGGAAGGATTTGTCGAGGTAATCCCAGTGCTCCTCCAGCGTCTGGCCCTTGATGGCGAAGACGGGGATACCGGCCTTGGCGATGGCCGCCGCCGCGTGGTCCTGGGTCGAGAAGATGTTGCACGACGCCCACCGCACATCGGCGCCGAGATCGACCAGCGTTTCGATCAGAACGGCGGTCTGGATCGTCATGTGCAGGGAACCGACGATGCGGGCGCCCTTGAGGGGTTTCTGATCGCCGTATTCCTCGCGCAGGGCCATGAGGCCCGGCATCTCGGTCTCGGCGATGTCCAGTTCCTTGCGGCCATAGTCGGCCAGTGAAATATCCTTGACGGTGTAATCGGTCATGTGAGCCTCCATTTGCGCGCGACATAGCAGGCGGGTCGGGGGCGGGCAATGGCGGTCGGGCAGACATGGATCGGGGCGCGCGGCCATGGCTGGCGCGCGCCCCGATGCGCCGGTGTGTGGTCAGGTCTACTTGCTGCCGGATTTGCCGCCCTGGGCGGGTCCGGTGGGGCTGCCGCCCTTGTCGGCCATGCTGCCCTGCCGCGCGGCGGGGCCCTTGGCGCTCTGGTCCTTGCGGGCGGGGGCGTTTTCGGGGGTATCCCGGTCTTCCTTGCTCATGAATCCAATCCTTCAAAATGTGTTAACGCCCCGAGCCTGGCCGCGCGACCGGCCTGTCACCAAGCAAAATCTCCCCCGCGCCGGAGCGCGACCCGGAACAAATCCCGCCCGCGCGCCGTTTTCCCTCGCAAGAGAAAAGGAGACGCATCATGGCCCCACCCGACACGAACCTGGAAAAACAGAAACGCCGCCACAAATTCCCCCTGGTCGTCATGGGGGTTGTCGTGCTGCTTGTCGGCGTCATGATGCTCTATTGGCTGGCTGGCCTGTTCAACCCCGAGGATGAGGCCGGAAGCGAAGAAGGGTCGGCCCCGATCGAGTTGCCCGATGCCGGCGTGAGCGCGCCGCAGGGGACGCTTGAGCCGGGCGATCCGGGGGTCGAGATCCAGACCGACTAGGTTGGGCGTTGAAACCCGGGGGCCGAATGCTCTTTAACGGTCCTGCGCAGACTGGCGCGGGATCGTGAGGGACGCATGGCGAAACAGATGGCGAGAGCCTGGCAGAGGATGCTGTCGGGGCGCAGGCTGGACCTGCTGGACCCGACCCCGGTGGATATCGAGATCGAGGATATCGCCCATGGCCTCGCCTTTGTCGCGCGCTGGAACGGGCAGACGCGGGGCGACTGGCCCTATTCGGTGGCGGAACATTCGCTGCTGGTCGAGGATATTCACGCCCGCATCGCGCCCGATGGACCGGTGAAATGGCGGCTGGCCGCCCTGCTGCATGACGCGCCGGAATACGTGATCGGCGACATGATCAGCCCGGTCAAGGCCGCCGTGGGGCCGGGATATGGCGAGTTGGACGCGCGGTTGAGCGCGGCGATTCACCTGCGCTTCGGCCTGCCCGCCGCCCTGCCAAAGGCGGTCAAGGCGCGGATCAAGCGGGCCGACAAGGTCTCGGCCTGGCTGGAGGCGGTGCAACTGGCGGGGTTCTCGGAGGCCGAGGCGACGCGGTTTTTCGGCCGCCCCGACCCGGAGCTGACGCGCGATCTGCGCCTGCACCTGCGCCCGCCCGCGGAGGCGCGCGCCGAGTTCGTGGCGCGGCACGAGGCGTTGCTGGGGCAGATCTGGGGACACTGAACGGAGACAGCAGAAGGAGCCTTGCCATGACCCACACCCTGACCCTGGAAACCATCTTTCCCGTCACCCATGACACCTACCGGCTGCGCTTTGACAAGCCCGAGGGGTTCGAGTTCGAGCCCGGCCAGGCGACGCTGATGCGGCTGGACCGGGACGGCTGGCGCGAGGACAAGCACCCGTTCACCATGACCAGCCTGCCGGACGCGCCGCATCTGGAGTTTACCATCAAGACCTATCCCGAGCATGAGGGGATGACCGAGCAGATCGCCAAGCTGATCCCCGGCGACCGCGTGATCATCGGCGACGCATGGGGCGCGATCACCGATAGCGGTCCGGGTGTCTTCATCGCGGGTGGCGCGGGCGTCACGCCCTTCATCGCCATCCTGCGCGACCGCGCGCGGCGGGGCGAATTGCAGGGCTGCTGCCTGATCTTCTCCAACAAGGAGGAGCGCGACATCATCCTGCGCGACGAATGGGAGGAGATGACGGGGCTGGAGACGCTCTTTACCCTGACGCAGGAGAAGGTCGAGGGGCTGGAATGCGGCATGATCGACGCGGAATTTCTCGAGTCGCATCTGGAGGGGTTCGATCAGCGTTTCTATGTCTGCGGGCCGCCGCCAATGGTCGAAGCGATCCAGGGCATTCTGAAGGATCACGATGTGCCCGAGGACCGGATCACCGTGGAAAACGCCTGACATGAAAAGCAATGCGCCCGCCAGGTACTGGCGGGCGCTATTTTCTTGGTATCTCGGGAAGAATCATTGCCATGTGCTGAAAGTCTGACTTCTAGCGCAGGCGGCTCTCTTCCAGCGTGGCACGCAGATGGGCGGCACGGTCGCGCGCGGCTTCGCGGCGGTTGATCATGGCCTGCGTCTGGCGGCGCTCTTCCTCGGGGATGTCCCAACCGTTGAGGCGGGACGCGGTGGTGAAGCTGCGGGAGAAGATCGAGAACATGGGGGTGGTCCTTTCCGGTTGGCTGATACATTCCAGATAGGTGACTTGCGCCGCCGGGGCGACTCAGCAATAAATTCCATATGTAAGCTGAGGTAACAGATATGGATTGGCGGGATATTCCTTCATTGTCCGCCCTGCGCGCCTTCGAGGCGGCGGCGCGGCTGGAAAGCTTTTCGGGTGCGGCGCGGGCGCTCAATGTGACCCATGCCGCGATAGCGCAGCATGTGCGCGCGCTGGAGGATGAGTTCGGCGAGACCCTGATGGAGCGGCAGGGGCGCAACATGGTGCCGACGCCCGCGGGTCGCCGGTTCGCGCATGACCTGGAGGCCGGATTCTCGGAGATCGCGGCGGGGGTAAGGGCGCTGAGGCAATCGCGCGGCGAGGGGCCGATCTCGCTGACCACGACGGTGACATTCGCGGAAAACTGGCTGATGCCGCGGATCGCGCGGTTCTGGGTCGAGCGGCCCGATATTCCCATCACCATCTCCGCCGACAACCGGGTGCATGATCTGCGCCGCGAAGGGCATGACCTTGCGATCCGCTACGGGCGCGGCGACTGGCCGGGGCTGGAGGTGACGCTGCTGACGCCCGCCGATACCGTGATCGTGGCACATCCTGAGGTGGCCGCGCGCCTGCCCGAGGGCTATGACCCCGCCGACCCGGAGGCCCCCGCGATCCTGGCGCGGATGCCCTGGCTGATCGACCGCTCCTATGGCGAGGTCGACAGCTGGCTGGTCGACAAGGGGCTGGACGCGGACGCGCTGCGCCGGACGGAGCTGGAGGGCAACAACCTGGTGCTGGCGGCCAGCCGCGCGGGCGCGGGCGTGTCGATGCACCCGCGCGCGGTGGTGGAACGCGACCTGAAGGCGGGCAACCTGGTGGTGCTGTGGGACGAGGTCGATGACAACCGGGGCCTGGGCTATTACATCCTCACCCCTCGCGGGGCGGATGCGGCCAAGGTCAAGGTGTTCCTGGACTGGCTGGGCACCCAGGACTGAGACGCGCGCGGATCTGCCAAATGCTTGCCATGGCGCGCGGATTTGGGAATACTGCCCGCGTATTGTAAGGACGGTATTGCAGGGGAAGGTTCGTTGTCAGCGCACGAGACAACGCACAGCCGCACCTGGCGGGTGTCGCCCGATTTGCTGGGCATCGTCGATCAGGCGGGGGTTTTCGTGGAAACCAACCCGGCCTGGCAGACCGTCCTCGGCTGGTCCGAGGCGGAGATCCGCAGCATGGTGTTCTCGGATTTCCTGCATCCCGATGATCTGGACCGGACGCGCGCCATCTTCGACAGCCTGAAGGCCGGCAATCCCGCGCTGCATTTCGAGAACCGGTATCGCTGCAAGCAGGGCGGCTATCGCTGGCTGTCCTGGGTCGCGGTGCCCGAGGGCGACATCTTCGTATGCAGCGCGCGCGACATCACCCGCGACAAGGAGCGGGCGCGGCGGCTGAAATCGAGCGAGGACGAGGCGCGGCTGCGCGAGCAGTTCGTCGCGATCCTGAGCCATGACCTGCGCAACCCGCTGGCCTCGATCGGCTCGGCGGTGCGCATCGCGGCGCGCGAGCCGCAGAGCGACAAGGCCGCGCAGATGCTGGCCTCGATCGGGGCCAGTGCGACCCGCATGGCGCAACTGATCGACGTGACGATGGATTTCGCCCGCGCCAGCCTGGGCGGCGGCATCCCGGTGGACAGGAACCCCGTCAGTGATCTGCAGGACCGGTTCGAGCGCGTGATCGACGAGATTCGTCTGGCCCATCCGGGCCGCGAAATCACGCTGGATTATCGCCATGAGGGCGCGGTGACCTGCGATCCGGATCGTCTGGATCAGCTGTTGTCCAACCTGGTGGCGAATGCGGTCACGCATGGGTCGCGCAACAGGCCGATCGTTGTCGGGGCAGGGGCCGTGGATGGCGATTTTGAACTGACGGTGGCGAATGAGGGCAAGCCGATACCCGAGGAGATCCGCGCCCATCTGTTCGAGCCGTTCAACCGCGCGACGCGCAGCGAGTCGTTGCAGGGGCTTGGGCTGGGCCTCTATATCGCCGCCGAAATCGCGCGGGCGCATGACGGCGAGATCAGTGCCGCATCGGATGCGGCGAGGACGGTCTTTCGGCTGCGGATCCCGGTGACGCCGGAGGGGTAAGCCCTCAGCGGAAGAAACAGGTGGTCCCGGACCACAGCGTAGTGACGCGGCCCGCATCCTCGACCAGGCCGAAGACGCCGGCTTGCGAGAATTCCCGCCCGAGCGAGGTGAATTGCAGCGGCAGGTCCGGCGGCATCTGCCCCACCTGCAAGCCGCCCGCGACGGGTTGGCCGGGCGCATCGATGACCCAGCCACGGAAATCGCCCTCCTGGAAATTCAGCGTGAGGCCACCGGGCCAACTTGCCGCGCGCACCGGGCCCGCGCCACATTCGGGTTGGGTCACGATCCGGGACGGGTCGGACCCCAGAAGCCGCGACACGGTGGCGATGACGCCGGGTTCGGCGCGGCCGAAATCTATCCGCAGGTCGGTGCCTGCCGGTTGCAGGCCACGCGCATCCGGCGTCAGGCCGACCGATTGCGGGATCGGGCCGCCGGGTGCCGTGGTGCAGGCGGCGAGCGCCAGGACCAGCGCCAGCGCCCTCATCGCGGGCTGCGCTTGGCGAGGATGCGTTGCAGGGTGCGCCGGTGCATGTTGAGGCGGCGCGCGGTCTCGCTCACGTTGCGGTCGCAGAGCTCATAGACGCGCTGGATATGCTCCCATCGGACGCGATCGGCCGACATCGGGTTCTCGGGCGGCGGCGGCATTTCCTGCGGCTCGGCCAGAAGGGCCGCGGTCACGTCATTGGCGTCGGCGGGTTTCGACAGGTAGTCGGTGGCGCCGATCTTGACGGCGGCGACGGCGGTGGCAATGGCCCCATAGCCGGTCAGCACCACGATGCGGGCGTCGGGGCGCTTCTCGCGCAGGACCTCGACCACGTCGAGCCCGTTGCCATCCTCAAGCCGCAGGTCGATCACCGCATAGGCGGGCGGACGGGCGGTGGCGATGGCCTTGCCCGCGGCGACGGAGCCTGCCGCCTCGACCTCGAAGCCGCGCTTTTCCATGGCGCGTTCCAGGCGACGCAGGAAGGGCTCGTCATCATCGACCAGAAGCAGGGACTTGTCGGGGCCGATATCCCTCAGACTGCGTTCAGATGCCATATGCGTTCCCTCTCGCGGTGCGTTTCACCTACTTAGACGGGTTGCGCGGGCGAGGTCAATTCGAGGCGGAGCGGCGCTCGGTAGACCGCGCGCGGGCGCGGCCCGAGGACGGGGCCGCCGCGCGCTGTGGGGATGCGCACAGGCGCTGTTCGGTTCGGCTCCTTTGACGGGCCGGTGCGGAGGTCTATTTTCCTTGCCAAGGGACATCCATCCGACGCTACAGAAAAAGGGAGCGACCCGATGAGCACGCCAAAGATCGCGATTATCTTCTACACAACCTATGGCACCAATCACGCCATGGCGCTGGAGGCGCAAAAGGCCGCCGAGGCGGCGGGCGCCGAGGTCCGTCTGCGCCGCTTCGCCGAAACCGCCCCCGACGAGGTCGTGCAGGGCCAGGAGGCCTGGGCCGCGCAGCTGGACAAGATGCAGGACATCCAGGAGGTTTCCCATGACGACATGGTCTGGGCCGACGGATATTTCATCTCGGCCCCCACCCGCTACGGCAACATGCCAAGCCAGGTGCGCGCCTTCATCGACACGCTGGGCGGGCTCTGGCAGGAGGGCAAGCTGGTGAACAAGACGATCAGCGCCACGACCAGCGCGCAGACCCTGCATGGCGGGCACGAAACGACGCTGTGGTCCCTCTATGTGAGCGCGATGCATTGGGGCTGCATCATCGTGCCGCCGGGCTATGCCGATCCGCTGAAATTCGAGGATGGCGGCAACCCTTACGGCTATTCGACACCGGCGGGCGGGTTCGACGAGACCGGCAAGCGCTCGGTGGCCTTCCAGGCGCAGCGGCTGGTCGAGGTAACGGCGAAACTGGCCGGCTGAGCGGGGATGCGCTCGGTCGACCGAGCGCGTGTGCGGCCCGAGGGCGGGCCGCCGACGCCCGGGCGCGCGCCGATCAGAATTGCAGGGCGGAGACATTGACCCGCCCCCAATCGGATAGCGGCACCCAATGGTCCGCCCGTCCATCGCGGACGGCCCAATCCGCGCCGTCGAGTCGCATCGCCGTTGGATGGATCGCGATCTCACTCAGTGTCGAAAACCGCAGCCTGACCTTCAGCCGGTTCCGCACCGCCTGCGCCATCGCCTTGATGCGGGGGTCGTGTTGCCTCCCGTCACCGGTTACCGTGAACGTCTCCGACATTCTTTTCGCCGCAGCCCTCGACTTGTCCGGCAGGCTTTCGACAAGCTTCGCGCGCGCCCGCCGCGCCGCGCCCTCGGCGCCAAGGGCAGAGACCAGGGGACTGGGCGCGGCCAGGATAAGACCAAGCACTTCGGCCTCGTCCTGCGCGAGACCCGTCAATCGCGTTCGGTAGTTGAAGCCAAGCTCGATGCCACCCTGGTTCCCCTGATACACGATGATCGGCAGGCCGGCCTCCGTCATCGCATCGACATCGCGCAGGATCGTTCGGCAGGACACTTCCAGTTCAGACGCAAGTTGTGCCGATGTCAGTCGGCCCCGGTTCTGGAGGAGGAGCAGGAGTTGCAGCAATCTGGCGGCGCGCATCGAATGTCTCGAACATGACAGGAGATGTCATATTACTGCGGTTAGATGTGGTTTCGTCAACAGGGGGGGTGAGCGTGAAAACATACGAAACAACGATTCAGATCGACGCACCGCGAGAGAGCGTCTGGCGCGTGCTGACGCAAGAGGTTCCACGCGACCCCGCACCGTTCGGCATTCTCGGGCTGGAGGGCGAGATCCGGCGCGGGGGGCGCTTGAAACTTTGGTCGGAGGTGGCCCCCGACAGGGCATTCGCGCTGACCGTCACCGAATTCGATGCCCCCGGACGGATGGTGTGGCGCAGTGGGATGCCGCTCGGACTTTTCACCGGCACGCGGTCCTTCGATCTGTCGCCAATGACGGGCGGGACGCAATTTGCCATGCGCGAGGTCTTTTCCGGGCCCTTGTCCCCTCTTATCGCGAAATCCATCCCCGATCTGACGCCCAGTTTCGAAAAGTTCTCCCAAACACTCAAGGAAAAGGCGGAATCGCAATGAATGATGTAACCTACGGATCGGGCACTGCGGAAGACCCCTGGATTCTGAAGACGCCACCGCAGACGTCGGAATTTCAGGTCTGGAAAGACGAGGACCAGGATCCCCCGGCATTGGTGGTGCAAGTGGGCAAGACACGATTGTCCTATCAGGTCCGGGCATTGCAGGACGCGCATGGGATGCTGAAGGAGCATGGCGATTGGATGCCCCTGGGAAATGCGGATGAGGGCAAACCGGTGACCGAGGGGACGTTGGAAGCCTGGGCGCGATCCCCCGACAACCCGGTCGGGGGCTATTACGGTTTGCGCAAGGGCTACCGGGGGAGATTTGCGAACTATGTCGCACCGACCATGGAGCTTCTGGGTTTGGTCGAGCTTGAGCACAATGCGCGCAACAACCGGATCAGGGCCATCGGACCGTGAGCCGGACCAAGGGCCGTGCTGTTCGCCTATGAGGCCGCGTCGATGAAACAGGCGATGCGGTCGGCCATTTCCTCGGGGCTGGTGTCGCGGCGGAAGAATTCCACGAAGCCGTGTTCGGGCAGCACCAGGTAGGAGAAGGTCGAGTGATCGACGAGGTAGAATTCGTCCCCCTCGGCGTCATGGCGGTTGTAATAGGTGCGGTAGGCGCGCGAGGCGGCGGCGACCTGCTCCTCCGATCCCGTCAGCCCGATCATGCGCGGGTGCATGTTGTCGGTGAACTCGGCCACGCGGGCCACGTCGTCGCGGGCGGGGTCCACGGTGACGAAGACCGGCGTGATCATCCGGCCGCGCTCCTCCAGGATTTCCGTCGCGATGGCGTTGCGCGAGACGTCGAGGGGGCAGATATCGGGGCAGAAGGTGTAGCCGAAATAGATCAGCACCGGCTCGGTGATCACCTCTGCCTGCGTCACCGTCTCGCCGGTTTCCGAGACCAGTTCGAACGGCCCGCCGATATCGCCCGCCCCGCCCGCCACGCGGGTGGCGCGGCACTGCGCGAAAGGATCGTCGCCGTCATTGAGATTGCCCCACAGGATATGGGCCCCGATCCCCCCGATGAGGGCGGCGATGAGGGCGAGGGCGCTGATCGCGTAAAGACGGGACATCGGACAGACTTTCGGGCGGATGGGCTGCGCACCGTTGATCCCCCATATCTCCCCGGCTATCAATTCACGTCTGGTGTTCCGCGACAAAAAGGCCCCATCCGCGCATGGCCCTCCTGACCGAGTCTTCCCCGCCGCCGGTGACGCAGGATCTGCGCAACGGCTGGGTGCGGCTGCGGACGCTTCTGATGCTGCGCTGGCTGGCGATCCTGGGCCAGACCGTCACCGTGGTGGTGGCCAGTTTCTTCCTGGGGCTGCGGATCGAGCTGGGCCTGTGTTTCCTGGCCATCGGCGCCTCGGTCCTGTCGAACATGATCGCGATGACGGTGTTTCCGCCAAGCCAGCGGCTGCGCGATGTCGATGCCATGCTGACGCTGATCTTCGACATGACGCAGCTGTCTTTCCTGCTGTTCCTGACCGGCGGGCTGAACAACCCCTTCGCGCTTCTGATCCTGGCCCCGGTGACGATCTCGGCCACCGCGCTGACGCTGCGTTCGACCGTGATCCTGGGCGTCATGTCGGTGGCGATGATCACGCTGGTGGCGTTCTACCACATCCCGCTCAGGCAGATGGATGGCACCGTGCTGGCGCAGCCGCGCCAGATCCTGCTGGGGTTCTGGATCTCGATCGTGATCGGGATCGTCTTCCTGTCGGTCTATGCCCGCCGCGTGGCGCAGGAGGTGCAGACCATGAACGAGGCGCTTCTGGCGACGCAGGAGGCGCTGGCGCGCGAACAGAAGCTGACCGATCTGGGGGGCGTCGTGGCCGCCGCCGCGCATGAGCTGGGCACGCCGCTGGCCACGATCAAGCTGGTCTCGACCGAACTGGCCGAGGAACTGGAGGGCAACCCCGAACTGGCCGAGGATGCCCGCCTGATCCGCCAGCAGGCCGACCGCTGCCGCGACATCCTGCGCGACATGGGGCGGGCCGGGAAGGACGACCTGCACATGCGATCCGCGCCTTTGGGGGCGGTGATGCACGAGGCCGCCGAGCCGCATGAAGATCGCGGCGTCGCGCTGCATTTCGCCTTCGAGCCGGTCGAAGGCGAGGCCGAACAGCCGGTGATCTTCCGCCGCCCCGAGATCATCCACGGGCTGCGCAACCTGGTGCAGAACGCGGTCGATTTCGCGAAATCCGATGTCTGGATCGACGGGGCCTGGGGCGATGGCCATATCCGCCTGAAGATCGTCGATGACGGCGAGGGCTACCCGACCGACCTAATCGGGCGGCTCGGCGATCCGTTCCTGCGGCGGCGGCGGTCGGGGCGCGAGCAGAGCCGCAGGCCGGGCTATGAGGGGATGGGCCTGGGCCTCTTCATCGCCAAGACGCTGCTGGAGCGCTCGGGCGCGACGGTCAGTTTCCGCAACGCCCGCGATCCCTTCCTGCTGGACGAGGAAAGCGGCGCGCGGCGCGGCGCGATGGTCGAGGTGACCTGGCCCGCCGCCGCGATCCAGATCGGGGACGCCGAGGCAAAGGCGCCACTCGGCGTTAATCGGCGGTTTCCCGCTTAACCCCCCCTTAACCATTTGCCTGTTCAATTCATCTCAATTCGTCACGGGTGGGTATGAATGCTGTTTTCCGATCCTCTTACGCTGATGTTCCTGGCGGGCACCAGCATTGCCGCGGCGGGGTTCGCCGTCTTTGCCGCCAGTTGGATGGCCTCTGCCTCGGGGCGCGGCCATGTGATGCTGCAAGGTGTCGACCTGCCGCGCGATTACCGGTTCCGCGATGGCTACCTCCTGTCCGACATCGAGGAGGAGGACGCCTTTCTGCACGACCCCGACGACCGGGTCGGCGCGTGGAAGGACCTGGCCGATTGCCTTGCGGGGCTGAACGCGGACGCGGTGGCGCGGATGAACCGGCTGCGCGAACGCGGCGAGGGCTTCGTGCTGATCGGCAAGATCGGCGATGACAGCCTGTCGATCACCGGCCGCCGGGAAGAGGATCAATGCGTGATCTCGGTCTCGGCGCTGGATGCCCGCCGCGCCCGCCGCAGCATCGACCAGGCGGGTCTGGATGCGCTGGAGCATGAGGTTGACCTGCTGCGCACCGCGATGGACCATTGCAGCGCGGTGATGTGGCGCGCGGGGCCGGACGGGCAGATCACCTGGGCCAATGCCGCCTATTACACCTTGCTGGAGGAGGTCGAGGAAAGCGCCGGCGCGCTGGTCTGGCCGATCAAGCCGATCTTCGACCCGCACACCACGCCGCCGCCCGAGGAGGGCCGCGTGCGCCGATGCTCGCTGGAGATCGCGGGCCAGCCGCTGCCGCGCTGGTTCGACATCTCGATGACCGACCAGGGGGTGGGCGTGCTGTTCACGGCACGGCCCATCGACCAGCTGGTCGCGGCGGAAACCTCGCTGCGCGAATTCGTGCAGACCCTGTCGCGCACCTTCGCGCATCTGCCCATCGGGCTGGCGATCTTCGACCAGCGGCGCAAGCTGGTGCTGTTCAACCCGGCGCTGGTGACGCTGTCCACCCTCTCGACCGAATGGCTGTCGACCCGGCCCGACCTGTTTTCCTTCCTCGACCAGCTGCGCGAACACCAGCGCATGCCGGAGCCCAAGAATTACCACGCCTGGCGCGCGGAGCTGGCCGAGCTGGAACAGGCCGCGCGCGATGGCACCTACCAGGACATGTGGACCCTGCCCACGGGCCAGACCTACCGCGTGATCGGGCGGCCCCATGCCGATGGCGCGGTGGCCTTCATGTTCCAGGACATCACCTCGGAAGTGTCGCTGACACGTCAGTTCCGCGGCGATCTGGAGACCTACCAGGCGGTCATGGATGAAAGCGAAGAGGCGTTGGCGGTGTTTTCCGCCGATGGCCAGCTGACCCTGCGCAACACCGCCTATGACGCGCTCTGGGGCGCGGCGACGGGCGCGGCCCCGGTCAGCGTCACCGATGCCACCCGCGCCTGGTCCGACCAAAGCGTGCCGACGCCGCTCTGGGGCGAGATCCGCAATTTCGTCGGCGGCTATTCCGATCGCAGCCCGTGGTGCGAGACCCTGACGCTGAGCGATGGACGCATGTTGCGGGCGCAGATCTCACCGTTGAAGGGCGGCGCGACGCTGGTGGCGTTCGATGCCGTGGAAGCGCAGGATCACCCCGCCCTGGTCGAGGCGCCGGTCAAGGCGGTTTCGGCAGGCTGACCCATCGCATCCGGTTGCGGCGGCGCGTACCTGCGCTAAAGTCGCCGCCATGAGCGATCCCTCCCCCCTCTTTGATCTTGGCACGATGCGCCTGCCCGATGCCGAGGCGACCAGCGCCCTTGCCCTGCGGCTGGCCCCGCATCTGGGGCCGGGCGATTGCCTCTGCCTGATGGGCGATCTGGGCGCGGGCAAGACCCATTTCGCGCGGGCCCTGATCCAGGCGCGGTTGACGGAGCCCGAGGATGTGCCCTCGCCCACCTTCACGCTGGTGCAGACCTATCGGGCGGGCGGGCTGGAGATATGGCACAGCGATCTCTACCGGCTGAGCGATCCGCAGGAGATGGACGAACTGGGCCTGACCGAGGCGTTCGAGACCGCGCTCTGCGTCATCGAATGGCCCGACCGGTTCGCGGATGAGATGCCCGAGGCGGCGCTCTGGCTGCACTTCACGATGGCGGGCGAGGGGCGCATGGTCACGCTGCGCAGCGCCCGGCCCGATCCGTGGCAGGTGCGGCTGGCCGGGGTTGTGCCGGGATGAGCGTCGAGGCGTTTCTGGCCCGCGCCGGATGGGGCGATGCGCGGCGGGAGCCTCTGGCGGGCGATGCCTCCACGCGCCGGTATGAGCGGCTGCGCGACGGCGCGCGGCGCGCGGTCCTGATGATCGCTCCGCCGCAGGAGCGCGCGGCGTTCGACGCGTTTCAGGACATCGCGGGGCGGTTGCGGGCGGCGGGATTGTCCGCACCGGACGTGCTGGATGCGTCCCCTGCCAGCGGGCTGATGCTGCTGGAAGATCTGGGCGCGGAGACCTTCGCCGAATTGCCGGACACGCAAGGCCCGAACCGGGTGGCAGTAGATGTGCTGGCGCATCTGGCAACCTGCGAAGCATGGCCGGTGCCGCGCCTGACGCCCGCCGTGATGGCGCAGATGACCGCGATGGCTCTGCCCGAGGGGGCGGAGGCGGCGCTGGCCGCGATGGAGGCGGCATTTGCCCGCATCTTCACCGATCCTCTGGTGCCGGCCTTGCGCGATTTCCATGCGGAAAACCTGATCTGGCTGCCGGAGCGCGCGGGGCTGGCGCGGGTCGGGCTCTTGGACTTTCAGGACGCGGTGATGGCGCCCCCCGGCTATGACCTGACCTCGCTGACGCATGACGCGCGGCGGGATATGGGCCGGGAATTTCAGGCGGAGCTAACGGCGCGCTATGCGGGTGCCTTGGGCCTGGGTCACGACCGGTTCGCCGCCCAATGCGCGGCCCTGATCTTCCAGCGCAACCTGCGGATCATGGGCGTCTTCCGGCGTCTGGCGCGGGTGCGCGGCAAGCCCGGATACCTGGCGCATTTGCCACGGGTCTACGGTCATGTGACCGGCGCGCTGGCGCATCCCGAATTGACCGATCTGGCCCGCGCCATGGCCCCGCATCTGGAGGCGATCGCGCCATGAGGGGCTGCATGATCCTGGCGGCAGGCTTCGGCACACGGATGGGCGCGTTGACGGCGGAGCGCCCCAAGCCGCTGATCCCGGTGGCGGGCAAACCCCTGATCGACCACGCGCTGGACCAGGCGCGGGCGGCGGCGGGCCGGATCGTGGTCAACGGGCATTACCTGGCGGATCAGATGCGGGCGCATCTGGCGGGCATGGAAGACGTGACGTTTCAGCAGGAGATGCCGGAGATCCTGGACTCCGCCGGTGGTATCCGCGCGGCACTGCCCCTGCTTGGTGGAACGGAGGTCTTCACGCTCAACGCCGATGCGGTCTGGACCGGGGCGCGGGCATTGGGTGAACTGGATGCCGCATGGGACGCGCAGAGGATGGACGCACTCCTGCTGATGGTGCCGCAGGCGCGCGCGGTGGGGCGAAAGCCGGGGGGCGATTTCGCCCTCGGCGCGCAGGGGCGACTCAGCTGGGACAAGGCGGGCGCGGTCTATACCGGGGCGCAGATCGTCAAGGCCTCGCTTTTCGAGGGCTACAAGCCGGGTCCGTTTTCCCTGCACGCGGTCTGGAACGACGCGCTGGCGGGGGGGCGGCTTTTCGGCACGCTGCACGAGGGCGGATGGGCCGATGTGGGCCACCCGGAGGGCATTGCACTGGCCGAGGAAATGGTGAGACAACAAGGCGATGTTTGACCCACAGGACACCCCCCGAGTCTTTGCCACGCCGATCGGGGTCGATTTCTCGCGCGCCGTGGTGGCGGGGATCGCCGAGCGGATGGCGGGCGCGCCGCCCGAGGCGCTGGCCCGCGTCGAGATCTATGTGAACACAGCCCGCACGCAGCGCCGGTTGCGCGAGATCTACGCCCAAAGCGGGCCGGGTTTCCTGCCGCGCATCCGGCTGATCACCGACCTCGCGGCGCGCGCGGATATGGCGGGGCTGCCCGCCCCCATCCCCGACCTGCGGCTGCGTCTGGAACTGTCGCAACTGGTCGCGGCGCTGCTCGACCGGCAGCCCCAGCTTGCGCCGCGCTCCTCGCTCTATGGTCTGTCCGACGCGCTGGCCGACCTGATGGCCGAGATGCAGGAGGAGCGGGTGACCCCCGACACCGTCGCGGGCCTGGACGTGGAGGGGCATTCTGATCACTGGCAGCGCGCGCAGGAATTCCTCAGGATCGTCGCGCCCTATTTCGCGGAAGGGGACGACGCGGCGCTGTCCATCGAGGCGCGGCAATCGCGGGTGGCCGACATGCTGGCCGCCGATTGGGCCAAGGCCCCGCCGCAACACCCGGTGATCGTGGCGGGCTCCACCGGGTCGCGCGGGCCGACCGCGCGGTTCATGGCCGCCGTCGCGCATCTGCCGCAGGGTGCGGTGATCCTGCCGGGGCTGGATTACGACCAGCCGGGCGAGGTCTGGGACAAGCTGACCGACGGGCTGAGTGCCGAGGATCATCCGCAGTTCCGCTTCATGAAATTCGCCACTGGCCTGGGGCTGCACCCGCTGGATATTGCCCGCTGGAGCACCGATACCCCGGCGAACCCGCCCCGCAACCGCTTGATTTCGCTGGCCCTGCGCCCCGCCCCCGTCACCGATCAATGGCTGGCGGAGGGCCCCGGGCTGGAGGGGTTGGCGGAGGCCGCTTCGGGCCTGACGCTGATCGAGGCGCCGACCCCGCAGGCCGAGGCCGCGGCGATTGCCTTGCGCCTGCGCCGTGCCGCCGAGGACGGGATCACCGCGGCCCTGATCAGCCCCGATGTGACGCTGACCCAGCAGGTGACGGCGGCGCTGGACCGCTGGGGGATCGAACCTGACGATTCCAGCGGTCTGCCCCTGTCGCACACCGCGCCGGGGCGGCTCCTGCGCCATGTCGCCGAGGCGCGGGCCACGCGGGTCAGTGCCGAGACGCTGCTGGTGCTCCTGAAACATCCGCTGACCCATGCGGGGCGCGCGGACCGGGGCGAGCATCTCAAGCGCACGCGCGACCTGGAATTGCAGCTCCTGCGCCGCGAAGCCCCGTTTCCGTCCCGCGCCGACCTGACGCGATGGGCAGAGAGGCGCGAAAACGACGCGGGCGCGGTGGCCTGGGCCATGTGGGTCTCGGATACCGTGCTGGACCTGTTCGCGCCGGAGCAGCAGCCCTTGCAGGCCCATGTCTCGGCGCATCTTGAGGCGGTCGAGCGGCTTTCGGCGGGGCCGGGGGGCGGCGAACCGGCGGAGCTTTGGGAGAAGGAAGAAGGCCGCAAGACCCGCGCGCAGATGCAGGCATTGACGCGCGAGGCCGAGGCGGGCGGCACGCTGACGGCGGCGGAGTACCGCGATTTCCTCACCGCGATCCTGGCCGAGGAGGAAGCGCGCGATCCCGTAAGCCCGCATCCCCGCATCATGATCTGGGGCACGCTGGAGGCGCGGGTGCAGGGCGCCGACCTTGTCATCCTGGGCGGGCTCAACGAAGGCTCCTGGCCCTCCGCGCCGGGGGCCGATCCGTGGCTCAACCGCCGGATGCGGGCCGAGGCGGGGCTGCGCCTGCCGGATCGGGTGATCGGGCTGGCGGCGCATGATTTCCAGCAATCGGTGGGCGGGGCCGAGGTCTGGCTGAGCCGCGCGCGCCGTGATGCCGAGACGGAAACGGTGCCGTCGCGCTGGCTCAACCGGATCACCAACCTGATGGAGGGGGCGAGCGACGAGAGCCGGACGGCGCTGGAGGGGATGCGCGAACGCGGCGCGGACTGGGTGGCGATGGCAATGCGGCTGGATGAGCCGGTCGAGACGGTCGAGGCGGCGAAACGCCCCGCGCCCTGCCCGCCGGTGGGTCAGCGGCCAAACCAGCTCAGCGTGACCGATATCGAAAAGCTCATCCGCGACCCCTACGCGATCTATGCCCGCAAGGTGCTGGACCTCCACGCGCTGAACCCGTTGCGCCAGATGCCCGATGCGCCTTTGCGCGGCACCATCCTGCACGACATCCTGCGCCGCTTTACCGAGGTCACGAGGGAGGGCCTGCCCGAGGATGCCGAGGCGCTCCTCCTGCGGATCACCGAGGAGATGCTGGAGGACGGCGCGCCCTGGCCCGCCGCGCGGCGGATATGGCTGGCGCGCATCGCCCGCGTCGCGCCCTGGTTCATCGAGACGGAACGCGCGCGGCGGGCATTGGGAAAGCCGGTGCTGCTGGAGGAGAAGCGCCAGACCCGGTTCGAGGCGCTGGATTTCACCCTGACCGCGAAGCCCGACCGGGTGGATGTGACACCGGATGGCCGCGTGATCCTCTATGATTACAAGACCGGCGGCGTGCCCACGACCGAGCAGGAGGCGCATTACAACAAGCAGCTCTGGCTTGAGGCGCTGATGGCGCGCGACGGCGCGTTCGGCGATCACCGTGACGTGGCCCGGATCAGCTATATCGGGCTTGGCAGCGGCGGCAAGATCACCGAGGCCGAGGTGTCACCCGGCGAGCTGGACGAGGTCGCGCAGGGCTTCGCCCGGCTGATCGCCCATTTCGCGGACCCAGACAGCGGTTATCCCTCGCGCCGGGCAATGGAGAAGCTGGCCTATTCGGGCGATTTCGACCACCTCGCGCGGCATGGCGAATGGGATGAGACGATGGAGCCCGTGAAGGCGAAGGTGGGCGAATGAGGTTCGACGACGCCACGCTTGCCCAGATCGAGGCCGCCGATCCCGGTGCCTCCACCTGGCTTTCGGCCAATGCGGGCAGCGGCAAGACGCGGGTGCTGACCGACCGGGTGGCGCGGCTCCTGCTGCGCGAGGTGCCGCCCGAACGCATCCTGTGCCTGACCTACACCAAGGCCGCCGCCTCCGAGATGCAGAACCGGCTGTTCAGGCGATTGGGCGAATGGGCGATGCTGGCCGAGGGCGAGTTGCGCGGCGCACTCATCGGGCTCGGCGTGCCGCAGGCGGAGGTCACGGAGACGCTGCTGGCGCGTGCAAGAACGCTCTTTGCCCGCGCCATCGAGACGCCGGGCGGGCTGAAGATCCAGACCATCCATTCCTTCTGCGCCGCGATCCTGCGCCGGTTCCCGCTGGAGGCGGGCGTGTCGCCGCGCTTCACGGAAATGGACGAACGCGCGCAGGCGATCCTCTGCGCCGATGTGCTGGACGGGCTGGCCGGTGGCGGCGACGTCGGCGCGGTCGATGCGCTGGCCGAATATCTCTCGGGCGATGACGCGATGCCGCTCCTCAAGGCGCTGCTGGGGCGGCGCGAGGCGATCGGGGCGGGGGCCACGCGCGACGAGGTGTTCGACTGGTTCGGGGTGCCCGCGGGCGAGACCGAGGCGCGCATCGTCGCGGATGTGTTCGAGGGCGGCGAGGGCGACCTGTGCCACGCGGTCAGTGCCTATCTGGACCCGGAAAAGAAGAACCACGCCAGCAATATCGCGCGGTTTCAGCGGGTGACATGGGACGCGCCGGGGCTGGCGGATGTGGAATTGCTGGAGGAGGCGTTCCTGAGCGGCTCGGACACCAAGACACCGGATACCGCCAAGATCGGCAGCTTCCCGACCAAGCCGATCTGGGCGCAGATGGCCGAGCTTACCCCAGACCTCGAGGCGCTGATGGAACGCGTCGAGGCCGCCCGCCCGCGCCGCCGCGCGTTCCAGGCGGCACAGAAAACCGCCGCGCTGCATCGCTTCGCCGCCGGGTTCCTGCCCGCGTTCGAGGCCGCGAAAGCGGCACTTGGCTGGCTCGATTTCGACGATCTGATCCTGCGCACGCGGGCGCTGCTCAGCCGGGGGGGCGTCGCGCAATGGGTGCTCTTCCGGCTCGATGGCGGCATCGACCATATCCTTGTCGACGAGGCGCAGGACACCGCCCCCGCCCAATGGGAGATCATCGCCGATCTGGCGGGCGAGTTTGCCTCGGGTGCCGGCGCGCGAACGGACGTGGCGCGCACGATCTTCGTCGTCGGCGACAAGAAACAGTCGATCTATTCCTTCCAGGGCGCCGATCCCGGCGGATTCGACCGGATGCGGGAGCATTTCCGGCAGGGCCTGACCGCGTCCGGCGCACCGTTCCAGGATTGCGCGCTCCTGCATTCCTTCCGCTCCGCGCCTCCGGTCCTGGCGCTGGTCGATCGGGTGTTCGAGGGCGAGGGCGGCGCGGGCGTCGGCACGGATGTGGAGCACATCGCCCACAAGGCGACGCTGCCGGGCCGCGTCGACATCTGGCCGCATGTCGAGGAGGTCAAGGCGGGCGCGCCCGCGCAATGGGACGACCCCGTCGACCGGCTCTCGGATGACGACCACAAGGTGATCCTCGCCCGCCGCATCGCGCAGGCCATCGACACGATGCTGACGGACGGCACGCCGATTGTCGTGGACGGCCAGCGCCGCCCGGTGCGCGCGGGCGATATCCTGATCCTGGTGCAGCGCCGCTCCGACGTGTTTCACGAGATCATCGCGGCGATCAAGGCCAGGGGGCTGCCCATTGCGGGGGCCGATGTGATGCGGCTGGCCGCCGAGCTTGCGGTGAAGGATCTGACGGCCCTCATGGCGTTCCTGGCCACGCCCGAGGATGACCTGTCGCTGGCCGCGATCCTGCGCTCGCCCCTCTTCGGCTGGTCCGAGGCGGGTTTGCATGACCTGGCTCATGGCCGGGGCAGCTATCTCTGGCGCGCCTTGCAGGACCGTCAGGCCGAATTCCCCGAAACGGTGAAAATGCTGGTCGACCTGCGCAACCGGGCCGATTTCCTGCGCCCCTACGACCTGCTGGAACGGGTGCTGATCCGCCATGACGGGCGGCGCAGGCTGCTGGCGCGTCTCGGGGCCGAGGCCGAGGACGGGATCGACGCGATGCTGGCGCAGGCGCTGGCCTATGAGCGGCTGGAAGTGCCGAGCCTGACCGGCTTTGTCGGCTGGCTGCAAACCGATGACGTCAAGATCAAGCGCGACGCCAGCCGCGCGGGCGACCAGATCCGGGTGATGACAGTGCATGGCGCGAAGGGGCTGGAATCGCCCGTGGTGATCCTGCCCGATACCGGCTACCGGCAGGGCGGCGGCAATCACCAGGTGCTGCTGGCGCCCGAGGATGGCCCGGTGATCTGGGCCGGGGCCAAGGCCGACAGCCCCGACCGCCTGCGCCCCCTTTTCGAGGCGCGCGCGAACCGCGAGGCCGAGGAACGCAACCGCTTGCTCTACGTCGCGATGACGCGGGCGGAAAGCTGGCTGATCGTGGCGGCGGCGGGCAAGATCGAGACCAGGGAAAACGGCAGCTGGTTCACCCAGATCCGCGAGGCCGCGCCGCGTGTGGGCGGGCGTGAGCAGCTGTTCTTCGACGCCCCCGGCTGGCGGATCGAGACCGGGGATTGGGGGCGGATCGCCCCTGACAAGGACGCCACGCAAGAGGCCGCGCCGCTGCCCGACTGGGTTCATCTCAGGCCCAGGGCCGAGGCGCGCGACGTCAAGCCGCTCTCGCCCTCTGACCTCGGCGGGGCCAAGGCGCTGCCCGGCGAGGGGCTGGACGAGGAAGAGGCCAAGGCACGCGGGCGGCGCGTGCATCTGCTGCTGGAGCATCTGCCCGAGATCGCGAAACCCGCCTGGAGCGCCGCCGCACCGGGGATATTGGCGGGCGAGGGCACGGTCGAGGATGCCGAGGCCGGGGCCCTGCTGCAGGAGGCCGTGGCCTGCCTGACCGCGCCGCACCTGGCCGCGATCTTCGCCGAAGGTGCCCTGGCCGAAGTGTCCCTGACCGCCGACAGCCCCACGCTTGGCCGCAAGCTGGTGGGCCAGATCGACCGGCTGATCCTCACTGATACGAGGCTCCTCGCCGTCGATTTCAAATCCAATGCGGTCTGCCCCGAGGGACCGGAGGAGGTGCCCGAGGGCCTCCTGCGCCAGATGGGGGCCTATGCCGAGATGCTGGCCGCGATCTATCCGGGCAAGACCGTTGAGACCGCGATCCTCTGGACCCGCGAGGCGCGGCTGATGCCCCTGCCGCCCCACCTCACCATTCCGGCCCTGACCCGCGCCGGGGCGGAGCTTCCTTGACCCGCGCGGCCCTCGTTTCGTCTGTGCAGGGGGTGTACGGGGGGTGCATCGGGGGGTGTACGGGGGGCACCCCCCCATTTCGGGCGGAATGTGCCGCCCCGATCACATGATCGCGCAGCCATGTTTCAGTCGCTTGACCTTGTCCTCCCCCGTGCCTAGGTTTCGCCCCTGACCCGCTCAAAACGCCTCCAGGAGGGCTAGATATGGCCACCATCGCCGTCACCGACGCAACATTTGATAGTGAAGTGAAACAGTCCGACATCCCCGTCGTGGTGGATTTCTGGGCCGAATGGTGCGGCCCCTGCCGCCAGATCGGCCCCGCCCTGGAAGAGATCTCCGAGGAGATGGGCGACAAGATCAAGATCGTGAAGATCAACGTCGACGAAAACCCCAACGCCCCCATGCAACTGGGCGTGCGCGGCATTCCGGCGCTGTTTCTGTTCAAGGGCGGCGAGGTCGTCTCGAACAAGGTCGGCGCGGCCCCCAAGGCGGCGCTGCAAAGCTGGATCGAAGGCGAGATCTGATCTCGTTCGACTGACCGAAAGACATGGGAAACCCCGCGACGGTGTTGGCCGTCGCGGGGTTTTTCATGTGCTGGGGCGCGATGGTGGGCAGAACCGCCCACCCTATGGGGCCCTCGGAACGTGAAGAAGGGCACCCGGCAGAGGTGCCCTTCCATTTTGGTATTCAGGCGTCCGAGAACTCCGGATAGGCCTCCATGCCAAGCTCTGCCATGTCGAGGCCGGTGATCTCGTCCTCCTCATCCACCCGCAGGCCGAAGATGGCGCGGATCACGATGAACACGGCCAGGCTGACCACGAAGACGAAGGCGCCGATGGCGGCCATGCCCATGATCTGGATGGCGAAGGACGCGGCCGGGTTGGTCCAGGGCACGATCAGGGTGCCCCAGAGGCCCGCCAGAAGGTGCACCGGGATTGCACCGACCACGTCGTCGATCTTCATCCGGTCAAGGGCCGGAACCGCGAAGACCACGATGGCCCCGCCGACACCACCGATCAGCAGCGCCTGGAACAGCGACGGCGTCAGCGGCTCGGCGGTGATCGAGACGAGGCCCGCCAGCGCGCCGTTCAGCACCATGGTCAGGTCCGCCTTGCCGAAGATCAGCTGCGTCATGACCAGCGCCACGATCGCCCCCGCGGCCGCCGCCATGTTGGTGTTGGCGAAGATGCGGCTCACGTCGGCCACGTCCGAGATCGTGCCCATGGCAAGCTGCGATGCGCCGTTGAAGCCGAACCAGCCGAGCCACAGGATGAACGTGCCGAGCGTGGCCAGCGCCAGGTTCGAGCCGGGCATCGGGTTGACGCGGCCATCCTTGTATTTGCCGAGCCTCGGCCCGAGCACCAGCACACCGGCCAGCGCCGCGAATCCGCCTGTGGCATGAACCAGGGTCGAGCCCGCGAAATCGGAGAAGCCCGCTTCGGCCAACCAGCCGCCGCCCCACTGCCAGGACGCCTCGATCGGGTAGATCAGGCCGGTCAGGACCACGACGAAGGCGAGGAACGGCCAGAGCTTGATGCGCTCGGCCAGGGTGCCGGACACGATCGACGCGGCGGTGGCGGCGAACATCAGCTGAAAGAAGAAGTCCGACCCGGCGGACGCGTAGTCGACCGACGTGCCATCGGCGCCGACGCCCACGGGCTCGAGCGAGGTGACCTGGAAGAGCGGGCCCATGACACCGTCGATCAGCCAGTCGCCGGGATACATGACACCATAGCCCACCAGCCAGTACATCACGGCGGCGATGGAGAAGAGGGCGATGTTCTTGGTCAGTTGCATCGCCACGTTCTTGGAGCGGACGAGACCGGCCTCCAGCATGGCAAAACCCGCCGCCATCCAGAAGACGAGGAAGCCGCCGATCAGGAACAGGAGCGTGGTGAGAATATAGCCCACATCCTCGAACGAGGACGGCGCTTCATTGGCGAAGGCGGCGACCGGAAACACGGTCAGCGCGGCGGCCAGGGGGAGGGGTTTCAGTATCATATCGAGGGGTTCCTTGCGCATCAGATCGCGTTCTCATTGGTTTCGCCGGTGCGCACCCGCATGGCCTGCGCCACGTCGAGCACGAAGATCTTGCCATCGCCGATCTTGCCGGTTTCGGCGGTCTTGCGGATGGTCTCGACCGCCTGGTCGGCCAGCCCCTCGGGGACGACAAGTTCCAGCTTGGTCTTGGGCACGTAGTTCACGGCATATTCCGCGCCGCGATAGATCTCGGTATGGCCGGACTGGGCCCCGAAGCCCTTGACCTCCGAGACCATCATGCCGCGCACGCCGATCTCGGTCAGCGCCTCGCGGACCTCCTCCAGCTTGAAAGGTTTGATTGCTGCGATGATGAGTTTCACGCCTTTGCACCTTCTTGTGGTTCATGGACCGCCGGGGGTGGCGGAATGAGGCAAGAAAGAGCGCGGGAGACCGGAAATGGGAATGAAACCGGGCATCGGGCCGGGGCGGATTCGCCCTGAATCGCACAATTTTCGCACCTTTAGGGCAGAACGCCCGAAAAACAGGCAGGTTTGAAATTCCGCGCTGCGGCATCGCCTCTCCACAAAGCGGTCGAAACCGCTTATGGTGACCCAAAATGACGAGCAGGTTTAGAGAATGAGCAATTCGGGAAATCGCGGGCGGCGGGGCCAGGGCGGCAGGCGTCTGGTGGCGGATCGGCGCAACAGCACCACGCCCGCCAAGCCGGCGCAAACACGCAGGCGCAAGACAACGCGGCGCAAGGCCCCCGCCCGGCGCCGCGGCATTCTGGGCTTTTTCGGGCGTGTCTTGCGCTTTGTCTTGCGGCTGATCTTCGGCTTTCTGTGGCGCGGGGCGCTGGCGGTTCTGCTGATCCTGGGCGTCGCCACGGCCTATATGTACACGACCCTGCCCCCACTCGGCGAGGTGATCGACGGCCGCCAGCGCGGCTCCGTCACGATGCTGGATCGCGATGGCAATGTCTTTGCTTGGCGCGGCGAGCAGTTCGGCGGCATGGGCGACCCGACCTCGATCTCGCCGCACCTGGTGAATGCCGTGGTGGCGACGGAGGATCGGCGGTTCTATCGCCATTGGGGGATTTCCCCGCGCGGTATCGCGTCCGCCATCCGCATCAACCTGAGCGAAGGGCGCGGGCCGCTGGAGGGGCATGGCGGGTCCACCATCACGCAGCAGGTCGCGAAGCTGATGTGCCTGGGCGTGCAGTACGACTCGGCGGAATGGGAATCCGAGGCCGAGTATGAGGCCGATTGCCGCCGCTCGTCCTTGTGGCGCAAGATCGCCGAGATCCCCTTCTCGCTGGCGATGGAGCTGCGCTATACCAAGGACGAGATCCTGACGATCTATCTCAACCGGGCCTATCTGGGGGCCGGTGCCTACGGGGTCGAGGCCGCGATGCAGCGCTATTTCGGCCGTTCCGCGGCCGAGGCGAATCCGCAGCAAAGCGCCATGCTGGCCGGCTTGCTGACGGCGCCCTCGCGTTTTGCGCCCACGACCAACCTGCAACGCAGCCAGGATCGCGCGGCGGTCGTGTTGGGCCTGATGGCGGCCGAGGGCTATCTGACAGAGGCCGAGGCCGAGGCGGCGCGGAATGATCCGGCGGTCCTCTCCGACGCGGCAGAGGCGCGCGCGGGCGGTTATTTCGCCGATTGGATCATGACGCAGGGCCCCGATTTCCTGACCACGGACACGACCGAAGACGTGATCGTGCGCACGACCTTCGATCCACGCATGCAGGAAGCCGCCGAGGCCGCGCTGGCCGAGGTCTTCGCCAACCAGGCAAGTGAGGGGTCGGATGCGGAGGCGGCCATCGTGGTAATGTCGGCGGATGGATCGGTGCGCGCCATGGTCGGCGGGCGCGAGTCCGGCACCGGCCTCTTCAACCGCGCGACGATGGCGATGCGGCAGACCGGATCGGCCTTCAAGCCCTTTGTCTACGCCACCGCGCTGGACCTGGGCTGGCGCTTCGACGACATGATCATGGATGAGCCGCTGACGATCAACGTGCCGGGATCCGGCCCCTATTCACCGGTCAATTACGACCGGCGATTCCGGGGGGAGGTGACATTGACCGCGGCGTTGCAGCATTCGCTGAACATCCCCGCCGTGCGCCTGTCCGAGGCCGTGGGCCGCGACCTCGTGCGCACGGTGGCCTCGCAATTCGGCATCGAAAGCGACCTGGCCGCCGGTCCCGCGCTGGCGCTTGGCGCGTCGGAAAGCACCCTGATCGAGATGACGGGGGCCTATGCGGGGATCCTCAACGGCGGCTCGGCGGTGACGCCCTACGGTCTCATCGACCTACGCCTGCTTGGCGACAGCGAGCCGATGATCGGGCAGGGCGGCGGTATCCGCGAGCGCGTGATCTCGGAGGCGGCGGCGCGGCAGCTGACCTACATGATGGCGCAGGTCGTGGCCAATGGCACCGGTCGACGCGCGGCGCTGGAGGATCGGCCCGTGGCGGGCAAGACCGGCACCACATCGGCGTTGCGGGATGCCTGGTTCGTCGGGTTCACGGCGGATTACGTCGCCGGTGTCTGGATCGGATATGACGACAACCGGTCCCTCTCCGGCATTACGGGCGGCGGCTTGCCCGCCGAGATCTGGCGCCAGACGATGGAGCGCGTCCATGACGGGTTGCCACCGCGCCCCCTGCCGATGATCGACCCGGTGGCCGAGGCACGCCCGCCAGAGGAGCCGCAGGGCATCCGCTTGCCCGGCAACGAGCCCGGTGAGCCGGACCAGGGCCTTGGCGGTTTCTTGCGGCAGTTGTTGGGCGGCAATTAGGACGGGGAAGGGGGCGGCCCGTCGACGGGCCGCTCTCGCGCCCGGTCGACCGAGCGCCTGTCCCGCTAACGTTCGAGGAAGGCGCTCAACTCCGTGTTCTCCAGCATCGCGGCGAACCATGCCAGCCCCGCAGGGCTGAGATGTTGTTCGTCGAAATAGAGGATCGGGCCGGTGGCACCATCGAAGACCGGGCAAGCGCCCGCTGTGCAGACCATCGCGTAGCGGTCGAGGAACTCCGCGCCGCGAGAGGCCGCGCGCGCGGCCAGATCGGCGGAGGTCGCGGCGATGTCGAAGGCGAAACTCTCGGGCCCGAGCGGCGCCAGGGCGCGCAGGGTGGTGCCCGCGAACCCGGCCTCGGTGGCGTGGGTCTCCATCGGGCTGGCGAAGGTCGGGCCGGGGCCGATCACGAGGGTATCGGCATCGACCGCGTCCAGCGTCGCCAGGGTGGCCGAGACGTTTTCATGCTCGCCCTGCCACCAGCGCGCGGCGAGGATCACCGGCGGCAGGGCGCCGCGCGCGGCCAGTGTCTCGATGATCCGATCCAGCGCGTCGAAGCACAGCGACCGGCCCCGGATATAGGTGGCGGGCACGCAGGAGGATTGATGCAGCATCGTGACATGCTGGCCCGGATAGGCCATGAGCATGGCGGCCAGCACGTCGCGCCCGTGGCTGTCGCCGATCAGCAGCACGGTGTCCTCGGGGGTCGTTGGGTCGGTCAGGCAGGCGAGCATCGCGTCGGTGCTGGCGATGTCGTCGAAACTGCAATAGCGGGCATTGGGCATGTCGCCCGCGCTGATCCGGTCTTGCAGATCGAGGTAATCCGCACGGGCCCGGTCGATCTGGGTGATTGTCGCGCGCGTGTTCGATAGCGGCAGGGCCTCGCGCAAGGCCAGCGCCGCGGCGGTTGGCAGGGCGAGACCGATGGCCGCGATCACGGCCAGGGTGAGCGTGCCGTGGCGCAGGATCGCGCGGCTTTCGCGGAACCCTGCGCCGGTGCGCACCGGCGTCTCGGCAAAGCGGTAGATCAGGTGGCCAAGCAGGATCGAGACCGGAATCGCGACGGTCAGGATGCCTTCGGATTGGTTCATCTCGGAGGGCGTGATCGCCACCATCAGCGGCCAGTGAATGAGGTAGATCGCGTAGGAGCGCTGCCCGACCCATTGCATCCAGCGCCACGACAGCATCAGGCGCAGCGGGTCGCGCGGGGATTCGGGCGCGATCAGGATGATCAGCGTGCCCAGGACGGGCAGCCCCGCGCCAAGGCCCGGAAACGGGCCGCCCGCATAGGCGAGAATCATCCAGAAGATCAGCGCGAGGCCCGCGCCGCGCAGGAGCGGGCCGGAGAAGGGAAGCGCAAGCCGGGGCAGCAGGGCGACAACACCGCCCGCCGCGAATTCCCAGAACCGGGGCGGGGTGGCATAGAAGGCCCAGTTGGCGTTGCCCGCGCGGATCAGGATCTCGGAATAGGCCAGCGATGCTGCGGAAATCGCGATGAGCCCGAGGATGGTGGCGCCGCGCCCGAACCGGTGAAGGATCATCAGCAGTGGCGGCATGATCAGGTAGAACTGCCATTCCAGCGACAGCGACCAGGTGTGCAAGAGCAGGTTCGTATCGCTGGCGCGGGCGAAATAGCCGGCCTCGGAGGCGAACTGGTAGTTGGAATAGAAGAACCCGGCGCTCAGGAAATGACCCGCGAAATCGGCGAAGGCCCCGTCGCCCTTGAGGATCAGCGCGGCGATCAGGGCGAAGGCCAGCACCGGCACCATCGCGGGCAGGAGGCGGCGGGCGCGGCGCAGCCAGAAGCGCAGCGGCGCGAACCCGCCCGCATCCAGCCCGATCATGATCTGTTGCGTGATCAGGTAGCCCGAGAGGACAAGGAACACGTCGACGCCGATGAACCCGCCCGCGACATCGTTATAGCCCGCGTGGTAGCCAAGCACCGCCAGCACCGCGATGGCGCGCAGCCCGTCGAGCTCATGACGATAGGCGATCGGGGCGGCGCTCATCTTTGGGCGGGTCCGGGACAGGGGAGGGCATGGCCCTCGACGGGATGCGCGGGCCGAAGGGTCAGCTTGCGTTGCGCAGATCGGCGATCATGGCGTCGATATTGCCGCCGTTGCGGTCCAGCATCGCGCCGATCTCCTGCCGTTCGGTGGTTTGCAGGTTGATGCCCTCGATCACCAGGTTGAAGAACTTGAGCTGCCCCGAACCGCTGGAGACCAGCCAGATCACCTCGAACGGGGCCTCGTTGCGCAGGTTGGCGGTGGTCGTCACCTCGATGAAATTGCGGATCTGGCGCGCGCCGGTGATCTCGAACGTGCCGCCGATCAACTCCTGGAAGCGGCTGCCGTATTTGCGGGCGATATAGCTGCGAAAGGCGGTGATGAAGTCGCTGCGCTGCGCGTTCGAGGCCCGTCGCCAATCGACGCCCATCACGGTCTGCGCGATGATCGGCAGGTCGGCATAGCGGTTCAGCAGGGTTTCGAAATCGGAATAGAGTTGGCTTGTGGAGCGGCCCGCGTTGATCAGCGCATAGAGATCGACCAGCAGTGCATCGACCAGCGCGCGCGCGGCGTTCACGGATTGCGCGATGAGTTGCGTGGGCATCGCGGCCAGCGCCGCGGCACCGCCCATCAGGCCCAGGAAGGCACGGCGGGTCGGGGTGATCTTATTGAGCATAGGGATCCTCATACGTATCGGTATAGGGGTCGAAATAGTCGTCCTGCGCCTCGCCGCGCAGCTCGAACCGGCGGTTGGACAGATACAGGATGCGCGCGGCGGCATAGCCATCGGCGCTCTCATAATAGAGCTCGTCGATGGTGTCGGAAAAGCGGTAGCGCGTGTTGAGCGCGCCGCCAATGCCCGCGGCCGTGGCATAATAGCTTTCGGGCGGCTCGACGAAGAAGCGCACCGGGTTCATGGCGCGGTCGACGACAAAGCCCACGGTGTCGCGGCTGGTGGAGGGGCCCAGGACCGGCAGCACCACATAGGCCCCTTCGGGCGCGCCCCAGACATGCAGCGTCTCGCCGAAATCGGTCTCCTCGGCATGCAGGCCGATCCCCGATGCCGGATCCAGCAAACCGCCGAGACCAACGGTGGAGTTGATCGCGAAGCGGAACGTGTTGGCCAGCGCGTCGTCGATGCGCAGTTGCAACAGGTTGTTCAGCACATAGCGCGGCTGGTCCAGGTTGTCGGCGAAATTGCCGATGCCCTGGCGCACCGGTTCCGGCACCGCATTGCCTGCCCCGACCGACAGCGGCCGCACGATGGCGCGGTCAACGGCGACGTTGAAGGCATGAACCTCGCGGTTCTGTACCTCGGAGGGGTCGTTGATGACACCCTCGCCGGGCAGCGTGGCGGGGCCGCAGGCCGCAAGACCTGCCAGAAATGTCGCGGCAAGGGCCGTTTTTATGTGTCGAACTGGACCGGAATGAAACAATGGAGTATCCGTCAATGCTTTCGTAGGTTAATCGGGTTAGGCCGTTACACCGTAGGATGCGGGGACAACGCCAGAGCCGAATCCACCCGGCCCGCATTTCACGTATAGTGTGTGGCAGGGCTGTCAACAACCGGCGGGGAATGGCCCGCCACAAGGGGCGGGAGACCGCCCTTGGGGGAATGAGCGGGACGATGACGTCAATCGGTGTGACGCCTTCACAGGAGCTGCGCGAGGTGCGGCGCAGGAACTCCGGGCTGCTTTGGGCGGTCTTCGTCTTCAGCATGTTCACCAACCTGCTGATGCTGACCGGCCCGCTGTTCATGTTGCAGGTCTATGACCGGGTGCTCGGGTCCGGCTCCGAGGAGACGTTGCTGGCGCTGTCGCTCCTGGTGACGTTCCTGTTCCTGATGATGGGCCTGCTGGATTACGCGCGGGGCCGGGTGGCGGCGCGTGTCGGGGCGCGGTTCCAGGACCAGATGGACAGCCGCGTGTTCCGGGCCGCGCTGACGCAGGCCGCGCGCCGGGGGGGCGCGCAGACCGGGCTGGCGGATTTGGAGTCGATCCAGAAACTGATGGCCTCGCCCATCTTCCTGGCGATCTTCGACATGCCGTGGACGCCCGTTTTCCTGGCCGCGATCTTCATCTTCCACCCCTGGCTCGGCTGGCTGGCGATGGGGGGCGGCGTGCTCCTGGTTCTGATTGCGCTGCTCAACCAGGCGCGGTCGGCGCAGCCACTGGCCGAGGCGCAGGGTGCGGCGCTGCATGCCGACCGGATGGCCACGCGGCTGCAATCGGACAGTGAGCTTCTGCGCTCGCTCGGGATGCAGGGCGCGGCGCTGTCAAGGTGGCAGAAACTGCGCGCGCAGGCCCTGGGGCAGGGCATGGAGGCGGCGGATCGGGTCGGCGGTTACACCACCCTGACCAAGACGCTGCGGCTGTTCCTGCAATCGGCGATGCTCGGCCTCGGGGCGTGGCTGGTGCTGCGCGGCGAATTGTCGGCGGGCGCGATGATCGCGGGCTCGATCCTTCTGGGCCGCGCGCTGGCCCCGATCGAGATGGTGATCGGCCAATGGCAGAGCGTCGCGCGCGCCCGCACCGGATGGCGCAGGTTGCAGGAGCTTCTGACCTTTGTGCGCCCCGAACCTGTCCGCCTGCCGCTGCCGCGCCCGAACGCGCTGTTGGAGGTCAACCAGTTGTCGGTGGTGCCGCCGGGCGCGCAACAGGCCACGCTGCGCGGGGTGAGTTTCAAGGTGCTGCCAGGGCAGGCCGTGGGCGTGATCGGCACATCGGGGGCGGGGAAATCCACGTTGGCCCGTGCGCTCACCGGGGTCTGGCCGCCCGCCGGGGGGCAGGTGCGGCTGGATGGCGCGACGCTGGACCAGTATGACCCCGATATCCTGGGCCGGCTGATCGGCTACCTGCCGCAGAGCGTGACCCTGTTCGATGGCACCCTGGCCGAGAATATCGCCCGGCTGGACGAGGATCCGGACCCCGAAAACGTCGTCGCCGCCGCGCGCAAGGCCGCCGCCGACCGGATGATCCGCGAACAGGTCAACGGCTACGACACGCGCATGTCCTCCGATGGCGGGCGGCTCTCGGGCGGGCAGATCCAGCGGGTCGGCCTGGCCCGCGCGCTTTATGGCGATCCGGTCCTGCTGGTGCTGGATGAGCCGAACTCGAACCTCGACCATGAGGGCAGCGAGGCCCTGAACACCGCGATCCGCACCATGAAGGCCGAGGGCAAATCGGTCCTGATCATGGCCCACCGTCCCGCCGCGATTGCCGAATGCGACATGCTTCTGGTGCTGGATGGCGGCCTGCCCAAGGCCTTCGGGCCGCGTGACGAGGTGCTGCGCAAGGTGCTGTCCAATCATGATCAGGTGACCGGCCCGAATGGTGAGGGACCAAGACCGGGGGGGATAAGCTGATGGCAGGGGATACGCCGCAAAAGGCCTGGTCGGTGCGCTGGCCGATGCTTCTGGGGATGGCGACGCTCTTGCTGCTGGTCGGTGGCTTCGGGGCCTGGGCCATGTTCTCGAACATCGCGGGCGCGATCGTGGCACCGGGCCAGATCGAGGTCGACCAGAACCGGCAGGCGGTGCAACACCCCGAGGGGGGCGTCGTCGCCGCGCTGATGGTCGATGAGGGGCAGTTGGTGGCCGAGGGCGATATCATGCTGCGCCTCGACGGCTCGGTCATCCAGTCCAACCTGGCCGTGGTCAACGCGCAATATGCCGAGTGGCGCGCCCGCCGTGCCCGGCTTGTGGCCGAACGCGACGGGCTGGAGGAGGTGGTGTTCCCCGCCGATGTCGTGGAGGCCGCCGAGGGCAATGACGACCTGCGCGAGGTGCTGGAGGGGCAGCGCAACCTCTTCGAGGCGCGTCGTGAGACATTGGCGCAGGAGATCGACCAGTTGGGCCGCCGCGCCGATCAGATCCGGGCGCAGATCGGCGGGATCGCCGCACAGCGTGTCGCATTGGAGGAACAGCAGGACTTGGTCACCGAGGAACTTGTCAACGTGCAGAACCTGGTCGATCGCGGCCTCACCGAGGCCACCCGCGCGCTGTCCCTGCGGCGCGAGAATGCGCGGCTTCTGGGCACTCTCGGAGAGCTTGAGGCCAGCGCCGCCGAGTCCGAGGGGCGGATCACCGAGATCGAGCTGGCGATCTTGCAATTGCAGACCACCCGCCGCGAGGAAGCCATCGCCGAGCTGCGCGAGGTCCGGGTGCAGGAGGCCGAACTGGCCGAACGCCAGCGCGCGCTGTCGCGGCAATTGTCCGAGATGGAGGTCCGCGCGCCCGTGGGCGGCATCGTCTACGGCCTCCGCGTCTTCGGCACGCGCTCGGTGGTGCAGGCCGCCGAACCGGTGCTGTTCCTGGTGCCGCAGGATCGCCCGCTGGTGATCTCGGCGCGCATCAGCCCGACCAATGTCGATGAGGTCTATGTCGGCCAGACCGTCGTGCTGCGCTTTCCGGTCTTCGACGCCCGCACCACGCCGGAACTGGCGGGCCGTGTCAGCCAGGTTTCGGCCGATGCCTTCACCGACGAGACCACCGGCGTCAGCTATTTCGAAGTCGAGATCGTCTTGAGCGACGGCGAGATCGACCGGCTGGAGGGTGAGACCCTGCTGCCCGGTATGCCGGTCGAGGCCTATATCCGCACCCAGGACCGCACCCCGATGGCCTATCTGCTGCGCCCGCTGACGGATTATTTCAACCGCGCCTTCCGGGAAAGCTGATCGGCGCTTTTCAGCACCGGGCCCGCGGGGTAACGTGGCCGCAACTTTCGCAACGCAGCCGAGGTGCCTGAGAAATGAGCCAGTTTGAATCCCGTCTCGCCGATATGGGTGTGACCCTGCCCGACGCCCCCGCGCCCGCCGCCAATTACGTGCCCTCGGTACGGGTGGGCGACATGCTCTATGTCTCGGGCCAGGTCTCGATGGGGCCGGACGGGTTCATCACTGGCAAGCTCGGGGCCGATATGGAAACCAACGAGGGCGCGCAGGCCGCGCGGACCTGCGCGATCAGCCTGCTGGCGCAGGTCAAGGCCGCCTGCGACGGCGACCTGGACCGGTTGCAACGGGTCGTGAAGCTGACCGGATTCGTCAACTCGACGCCCGAGTTCGGCGAACAGCCCGCCGTCATCAATGGCGCCTCGGATTTCCTGGCCGAGGCCCTGGGCGATGCCGGGCGGCACAGCCGATCCGCCGTGTCCGCCGCGTCGCTGCCCTTCGGCGTTGCCGTCGAAATCGAAGGCATTTTCCAGATCTCATGACATTGCGCCAGCGCTTCCTCGAACGGCCGATCGCGCATCGCGGTCTGCATGATGCCGGCGCGGGACGCCCGGAAAACGGCCTGAGCGCGATCCAGGTTGCGGTCGATGCGGGCTATGGCGTCGAGATCGACCTGCAACTGTCCTCGGACGGGGTGCCGATGGTGTTCCACGACCATGAGCTTGAGCGCATGACCGGCATGCGGGGTGAAATCTCGGATATGCCCGCCGAGGACCTGGTGCAAATCCCGCTGCGTGGCACCGACCGACCGATCCCGACGCTGCACGCCGCCTTGCAGGTCGTCGAGGGGCGGGTGCCGCTGCTGATCGAGATCAAGGACCAGTCCCGCGTCATGGGCGAGGTCGATGGCGTGCTGGAACGCGCCGTGGCCGAGATGCTGGACCATTATGCCGGCCCCGTCGCGGTGATGAGCTTCAACCCCCATTCCATCGCTGCGATGGCCGAGGCCGCCCCCGACGTGACCCGTGGCCTTGTCACCGGCGGCTACGATCACCCGGCCTGGGCGCCCCTGGGTGAGGCACGCCTGGAGCGGCTGCGCGCAATTGCTGATTTCGACCGGGTCGGGGCCAGCTTCATCAGCCATGACAAGGACGACCTGGACGATCAGGCGGTGCAGGAGCTGCGCGCGCGCGGCGTGCCGGTCCTGTGCTGGACCGTGACCTCGCCCGAGGAAGCGGATGACGTGCGCGGCAAGGCCGATAACATCACCTTCGAGGGCTTTCGCCCCTGACGCGCCGTGCGATCGCTGCGCATTGATCCTGCCGCGATCCGCCCCATCTGTTTCCTGACCAGCCCTTGCACAGGACCGCAGCCGAGATGGATGGCGAAACACAACTTGAGGTGACGGCCCATGCCAGCCTGGCCGATATCGACCCGGTGGATTGGGATGCCTGCGCCTGCCCCGAGGCGGCGGATGGCCCTCCGACCGACCCGTTTACCACCCATCGGTTTCTCTTCGCGCTGGAGCAATCCGGTTCCGTCGGACCCGGCACCGGCTGGCAGCCGCATTACCTGCTGGTGCGGGCGGGGGGCGAGGTCATTGCCGCGGCCCCGCTTTACGCCAAGGGGCACAGCCAGGGCGAATACATCTTCGACCACAACTGGGCCCATGCGTTCGAGCGCGCGGGCGGGCAATATTACCCCAAGCTGCAAGTCGCGGTCCCCTTCACGCCTGCCACCGGGCGGCGGTTCCTGACCCGTCCGGGATGGGAGGATGCGGGCCGTGCGGGGCTGGTTCAGGGCGCGGTGCAGGTGGCGGAGAATGGCGGGCTCTCTTCGGTTCATGTCACCTTCTGCACCGAGGAAGAGGCCGAGCGCGGCGCGCAGATGGGCCTCCTGCATCGCATCACGCAGCAGTTTCACTGGATGAACCGGGGCTATGCCGATTTCGACGGGTTCCTGGCCAGCCTCGCCTCGCGCAAGCGCAAGGCGATCCGGCGCGAGAGGCGCCAGGCGCAGGCGTTCGGAGGCGAGATCGTCAGCCTGACCGGCGATGACTTGCGGCCAGAGCACTGGGATGCGTTCTGGACCTTCTACCAGGATACCGGCGCGCGCAAATGGGGGCAGCCCTATCTCACGCGCACATTCTTCGACATCGTGCAGGAGACGATGCGCGACGATGTGCTTCTGGTGCTGGCGTTGCGCGACGGGCATCCGATCGCGGGCGCGCTCAACTTCATCGGGCGTGACGCGCTTTTCGGCCGCTACTGGGGCTGCACCGAACATCACCCCTGCCTGCATTTCGAGCTGTGCTATTATCAGGCCATCGACGCCGCCATCGCACGCGGTCTGTCCCGTGTCGAGGCCGGTGCGCAGGGCGATCACAAGCTGGCGCGCGGCTATCTGCCGGTGGCCACCCATTCGCTGCACTGGCTGGCCGATCCCGGTTTTTTGGAGGCGGTGGCGAATTACCTTGAGGCGGAACGTGACGCGATGGAGGACGAGATCGAGGTGCTCACCTCCTACGGGCCGTTTCGCAAACCGGATGTGGAGGAACAGGAATGAGCGACAAGCTGAGCGACCAGGAGCGCAAGGAGGACCTGGCCCCGCTGCTGCAAAACGGATGGGATATGGTCGACGGGCGCGACGCCATCACCAAGCGGTTCACCTTCCGCAATTTCGTCGATGCGTTCGGCTGGATGACCCGCGCGGCGATCTGGGCCGAGAAGTGGAACCACCATCCCGAATGGTCCAATATCTACAAACATGTGGACGTCACCCTTGCCAGCCATGACGTGGACGGGTTAAGCGCCCGCGACGTAAAGCTGGCGCGCAAGATGGACGCGCTGGCCGAAAAATAGGCCAACAGGAGACGCGACCCATGGATCAGGAGTTCTTCATCGCGCTGGCGATCAACGCGATCACGGCCCTTGTCATCGCCATCGTGGCGCTGTGGTTCAGCGGGTGGGTGCGCACGCGCATCGTCAAGCTGTCGGACCGCAACGCGCGCTTTGACCGGACGCTGGCGCATTTCCTGGGCTCGGTCGCGCGCTACGCGATCCTGGCGCTGGCGGTTGTCTTCATCCTGGGCCGGTTCGGCATCCAGACAACCTCGCTGGCCGCGATCATCGGTGCCGCGGGCCTCGCCATCGGGCTGGCGCTGCAAGGCTCGCTGTCGAACCTCGCCGCCGGGGTGCTGCTGGTGGCGCTGCGGCCCTTCAAGGCGGGCGACTACATCAGCGCGGGCGGCGAAAGCGGCACGGTCGATGAGATCACGCTGTTCAATACCGAGATGACGACGCCCGACAACGTCAAGATCATCGTGCCAAATGGCGATATCTTCTCATCCGCGATCACCAACTTTTCGCATTACGACAAACGCCGTTGCGACCTGGTTTTCGGCGTATCCTATGACACCGACCTGAAACAGGCCGAAACGGCGATCCTGTCCTGCATCACCGCCGACCCGCGCGCCCATCAGGAGCCGGAGCCCTTCGTCAAGGTCTCGAATCTCGGCGACAGCTCGGTCGATTTCACCGTGCGCGTGTGGTGCGATGCGAGCGATTACTGGGGCCTCAAGTTCGACCTCACCCGCGCCGTGAAAGAGGCCTTCGACGCGGGAGGCATCGACATTCCGTTCCCGACCCAGACCCAGATCAACGTCGAGGCGTAGGGGGCATCAGTGCTTGCCTGTGTCTCAATTGAGACATACATTGAGGTCAGACTAGGGAGATCAAGCCATGCCTGCTCAAACTTCGATGCTTCATGTCCGGGTCGATGACGACCTAAAGGCACGGGCCGCCGATGCGCTTTCCGGCGTTGGCCTGACGCTTTCGGATGCTGTGCGCATCCTGTTGACGCGGGTCGCCGCCGAGGGCGGGTTGCCCGCTGGACTGACTGCCGACCCGGACCGTCATGACGCCTGGTTCCGTGCCAAGGTGCAGGAGGCGCTGGCCGATCCCGATTCGGGCAGGCCGCATGAAAAGGTCATGCAGGAGGCCCGCGCCCTGATCGACGCGAAACGCGGTGGCTGACCTCGTCTGGACGGCCAGTGCGTCGGCTGACCTGATGGCGATCGTCGATTACATTTCGGAAGACAACCCGGATGCGGCGTTGGCATTGCTACAGGAAATTGAGGACAAAGTCGCGCAGATACCGGCATTTCCCGCCCGTGGCCGCCCCGGTCGGGTGAAGGGCACTCGGGAACTGATCGTGCGCCCCAACTATGTCGTGGTCTATGCGGTATCCCCGACGAGTGTGTCGGTGCTGCGTGTCCTTCACGCGGCACAGATGTGGCCTTAACGTCCATCACATCTGTTCGGCCAGCGCCTCGCCGCCCGAGCGGTCGCAGACGCCGGGGCTGTCCTCGATGTTCAGCACTGTCACCTCGCCGTCTTCCACCAGCATGGAAAACCGTTGCGACCGGTCATAGAGGCCAGCAGGCGGGGCGGTGAAGTCGAGGCCGAGCGCCTTGATGAAGCCCGCGCCGGGATCGGCCAGCATGGTGATGCCCGCATCCGCCGCACCCGTCGCCTCGCCCCAGGCCTTCATCACGAAGGGGTCGTTGACCGAGACGCAGATCACCTCCTCGACGCCCTTGGCGGCAAGGGCCGCCTGCGCGCGCATGAAACTGGGCACATGCGCGGTGGAACAGACGCCGGTATAGGCGCCGGGCAGGCCGAAGATGACAACCTTGCGGCCCTTCACAAGCGGCCCGAGCGCGACCTCTTCCGGGCCGTCCGCGCCCAAGCGCATCAAGTTGGCGTCGGGCAGGGTGGAGCCTTTGGCAACTGTCATGTTTTATCCTTTCGGGAAATGGTGCATATGGTCATCAACTTAGGGCTGAAGCCATCATAGGCACGGGGTCGGGGAAAGCTATGTCTCATATTGTGGTTATCGGGGCCGGGCAGGCCGGATCGTCGCTGGTCGCGAAACTGCGCAGCGAAGGGTTCGAGGGCGAGATCACGCTTATCGGTGAGGAAGCCAGCCCGCCCTATCAGCGCCCGCCGCTGTCGAAGAAATACCTGACCGGCGAGATGGAGCTTGAGCGGCTCTTCCTGCGCCCCACGGCCTATTACGCCGACAACAATATCGAGCTTCTGCTGAGCAGTGCCGCCAAATCCATCGACCCCCAGGCCAAGACCGTGACCGTGGGCGACCGCGAGATCCCCTATGACCAGTTGGCCTTGACCACGGGGTCGGTCCCGCGCCGCCTGCCCGATGCAATCGGCGGCGGGCTGAAGGGTGTTCATGTCGTGCGCGGGCTGGCGGATGTCGATGCGATGGCGCCCGGTGTCGCGACGGGCAAGCGCGTGCTGATCGTCGGCGGTGGCTATATCGGGCTGGAGGCGGCCTCGGTCTGCGCCAAGATGGGCATGACGGTCACCCTGGTCGAGATGGCCGAGCGCATCCTGCAACGCGTGGCCTGCCCCGAAACCTCGGCCTATTTCCGCGACCTGCACAGCGCCCACGGCGTCGATATCCGCGAGGGCGTCGGGCTGGACCGGCTGGTGGGTGAGGATCACGTCACCGGCGCGGTGCTGTCGGACGGCACCGAGCTGGCGCTCGACATGGTCATCGTCGGCGTCGGCATCGCGCCCGCGACGGCACTGGCGGAGGAGGCCGGGCTGGTGGTTGAGAACGGTATCCGCACCGATGCGCAGGGGCGCACATCCGATCCGTCGATCTGGGCCGCGGGCGATTGCGCCTCGCTGATTTACAAGGGCAACCGGATCCGTCTGGAATCGGTGCAAAACGCGATTGACCAGGCGGAATGCGTGGCCAGCAACATGTTGGGGGCGGGGAAGGATTATGCGCCCCACCCGTGGTTCTGGTCCGATCAGTATGATGTGAAATTGCAGATTGCCGGGCTGAACACGGGCTATGATCGCGTCGTGGTCCGGCCCGGTGAGGGCCAGACAGTGTCGCATTGGTATTACGCGGGCGACACGCTGCTGGCGGTCGACGCGATGAACGATCCGCGCGCCTACATGGTGGGCAAGCGGCTGCTTGAGGCCGGGAAAAGCCCCGCGGCGGAGGTTGTGGCGGACCCGGAGACCGAGCTCAAGGCGCTGCTGCGGCCGTGAGGATCATCGCGGGCCGCAACCGGGGCAAGGCGCTGGCCTCGGTCGGCAAGGGCGATGCCAGGGCGCATCTGAGGCCGACCAGCGACCGGGTGCGCGAGAGCCTCTTCAACCTGCTTCTGAATGGCGGCTACGGCGATCCGGTGACCGGCGCGCGGGTGCTGGATCTTTTCGCAGGCACCGGCGCGTTGGGGCTGGAGGCGCTGTCGCGTGGCGCAGGCTTTGTCTGCTTCGTCGATGACGGCATGGCGGCACGGGCGCTCTTGCGCGAGAATATCGGGCTGTGTCAGGCGCAGGGCGTGTCCAAGGTTTTCCGCCGCGATGCGACCCGGTTGGGCGAGGCGCAGCAACCGGCCTTCGACCTGATCTTCCTCGACCCGCCCTATGGCAAGGGCCTGGGGGAAAAGGCGCTGGCCTCGGCGCTGGCGGGGGGCTGGATCGCGCCCGATGCGTTGATCGTCTGGGAGGAGAGCGGCCCGCCGGTCCTGCCTGAAGGGTGCGACTTGCTGGACCAGCGCCGCTATGGCGACACGGTGATCACGATCGCGGGGCTGTCGGATGGGTAGGCCGGAGCTGGTGATCTTCGATTGCGACGGCGTGCTGGTCGATAGCGAGGTGATCGCGGTGCGGGTTCTGGTCGCCAACCTGGCGCGGCACGGGCTGGCGCTGACGGAGGCAGACGCGCACGCGATGTTCGTTGGCGGCACGATGGCCAATAATGCCGAGGTGGCGCGCGCGGCGGGGGCCGACCTGGGGCCGGATTGGGTGGCGGGCATCTATGCCGAGATTTACGCCGCTCTGCGTGACGGGACGCCGGTGACAAAGGGCGTGCCGGAGTTGCTTGACCGGCTGGACGCGGCCCGCGTGCCTTATTGCGTCGCGTCCAATGGCAGCGAAGAAAAGATGCAGATCACGCTTGGCCAGACGGGTCTTTGGCATCGGTTTCAGGGCGCGGTGTTCTCGGCCCATACGCTTGGCGTGGCCAAGCCCGACCCACGATTGTTCCTGACCGCGGCGGGGGATGTCCCGCCCGAAACCTGCGTCGTCATCGAGGACAGCCCGACCGGCGTGCGCGCCGCGATTGCCGCTGGAATGCGCTGCCTGGCTTACGCACCCGAGGGCGATGGCGCCGCGTTGGCGGGGCTTGGGGCGGAGGTCTTCACGTCAATGACGGATCTGCCGGAAATGCTGCACCTGACACGGGCCTGAGCTTGCCCCCTTCGGCCCGATATGCGACCGTCCGCGCAACCAGAAAAACCGCAGATACAGGCCCCATGTCGGATCCTTCCGCCCTTCTTTCGACCGTCTTCGGATTCGACCGCTTCCGCCCCGGCCAGGAGGAGATCGTGGAGGCCGTGATCGCGGGCGAAAACGTGCTGGCGATCATGCCGACGGGGGGCGGGAAATCGCTGTGCTTCCAACTGCCCGCGCTGTGCCGTGAGGGTGTCACGGTGGTGATCTCGCCACTGATTGCGCTGATGCGCGACCAGGTGCGCGCCTTGCGTGAGGCAGGGGTTGCGGCGGGGGCGTTGACCTCGGGCAACACGGAAGAGGAGACCGACGCCGTCTGGCGCGGGCTGGAGGAGGGGAGCCTCAAGCTGCTTTACATGGCGCCCGAACGGCTGGCCTCGGGCGGCACGGAACGGATGCTCAAGCGGGCGGGTGTGAGCCTCATCGCGGTCGATGAGGCGCATTGCGTCAGCCAGTGGGGCCATGATTTCCGCCCCGACTACCTGCGCATCGGGGCGCTGCGCCGCGCGCTTGACGTGCCGCTGGCGGCCTTTACCGCGACGGCGGATGCGGAGACCCAGGTCGAGATTGTCGAGCGCCTCTTTGATGGTCAGCCCCCCGCCAGCTTCCTGCGCGGGTTCGACCGGCCCAACCTGAGCCTCGCTTTCGAGGTCAAGAACCAGCCGCGCCAGCAGATCCTGGCCTTTGCCGCCGCCCGCAAGGGGCAGTCGGGCATCGTCTATTGCGGCACGCGGGCCAAGACCGAGACGCTGGCGCAGGGCTTGCGCGAGGCGGGGCATAACGCCTGTTCCTATCACGGCAGCATGGAGGCCGAGGATCGCCGCATCGTCGAGAGCCGCTTTGCCGTGGAGGACGGGCTGATCGTCGTCGCCACGGTGGCCTTCGGCATGGGGGTGGACAAGCCCGACATAAGATGGGTGGCCCATGCCGACCTGCCCAAGTCGATCGAGGCCTATTACCAGGAGATCGGCCGCGCCGGGCGCGATGGCGCGCCTGCCGATACGCTGACGCTCTACGGTCCCGACGATATCCGCCTGCGCCGGTCCCAGATCGACGAGGGGCTGGCCCCGCCCGACCGCAAATCCGCCGATCACGCGCGGCTGAACGCACTGCTTGGGCTGGCCGAGGCGCTGGACTGCCGCCGCAAGGGCTTGCTTGGCTATTTCGGCGAGGAGGCCGGGAATTGCGGCAATTGCGACCTCTGCGCCACCCCGCCGGACACTTTCGACGCGGGCGTCGCGGTGCAAAAGGCGTTGAGTGCGATCCTGCGCACGGGAGAATATTTTGGCGCGGGGCACCTGATCGACATCCTTCTGGGCAATGTGACCGACAAGATCCGCCAGCGCGGCCATGACGATCTGCCCACCTTCGGCGTCGGCACCGAGTTCGACAAGCGCGGCTGGCAGGCCGTGTTTCGCCAGATGGCCGCGCATGACCTGGTGCGCCCCGATCCCGACCGTTTCGGCGCGCTGCGGATGACCGAGGCCGCGCGCCCCATCCTGCGCGGCGAGGCAGGCATCACCCTGCGCCGCGACACCATCGCCAAGGCGCCGCGCCGCCCCGCGATCAAGATGCTGGTCAGTGAGGAGGACGCGCCGCTTCTCTCCGCGCTCAAGGCCAAGCGGCGCGGGCTGGCCGAGGCGGCGGGGGTACCGGCCTATGTGATCTTCACCGACAAGACCCTGATCGAGATGGCCGAGACCCGGCCCGAGAGCATGGACGCGATGGCGCGCGTCAGTGGTGTCGGCGCGGTCAAGCTGGAACGCTACGGCGCGGCCTTCCTGGAGGTCATCACTGGCGCCGCGCCCGCGCCCGATCACCCCGCGCGCCGCAAGCTGGCGGGCCGCGCGGCGGGGCCGGTGTTCGACCGGTTGATGGAGGCACAGGTGGAGCTGTCGCGCGGCGAGATGGGGACCGAGAAATACCTGTCCTGCACCCATGCGACGCTGCGCCAGATCGCCGAGCGGCGGCCCGGATCGCTGGAGGATCTGGCCCGCATTTCGGGCATGGGCGCGCAGAAGGCGGACCGTTTCGGCCCCGCCTTCCTCGATATTCTGCACGATGCTTGACCTTGGATGGGAGGTGCTGACGCTGCTTGTCGCGGCGGGCTTTGTCGCGGGGTTCATCGACTCGATTGCGGGCGGTGGCGGGCTGATCGGGGTGCCGGTGCTGATGCTGGCGGGCGCCGATCCGGTGACGGCGCTGGCGACGAACAAGATCCAGGGGCTGTTCGGCTCGGCCTCGGCCGCGATCAGCTATGCAAGGGCCGGGCTGGTCAATCCGCGCCGCCAACTGGCACCCGCGGCGATGGCCTTCGCGGCCTCGGTCCTGGGCGCGCTCGCGGTCAGCGTGTTGCCCACGGACCTGTTGCGCGCGGCACTGCCCGTCCTGCTGATCGCCATCGCGCTTTTCTTCGCGCTGAAACCGGGGCTGGACGACCTGGACCGGGCCGAGCGCATCTCGCCGCGCCTCTTCATGCTGACGCTGGCGCTTGCCATCGGGTTCTATGACGGATTGCTTGGCCCCGGCGCGGGATCGTTCTACATGCTTGGCTTCGTGATGCTGGCGGGCTACGGCGTGTTGCGGGCGACGGCGCATACCAAACTGCTCAACCTCGCGTCGAATTGCGGCGGGTTGCTGGCCTTCGCCTTCGTGGCAACGCCCTGGTGGGGTGTTGGCCTGTTGATGGGGGTGGCGCAGTTCGCGGGCGCACAGGTGGGCGCGCGGCTGGCCACGCGGGTCGGCGCGCGGTTGATCAAGCCGCTTCTGGTGGTGATGACCACGGCAATGGCGCTGCGCCTGATGTGGGACTGGATATGAGGAGGATCGGATGCTGATCGTGATTTCACCGGCCAAGCGGCTGGATTGGGCCGCGCGCGATGTCGAGATGACCGAGCCGATGTTCCAGGCCGATGCCAACCGGCTGGCCACCACAGCCAGGCAGTTGAGCGGCAAGAAGCTGCAGGAGTTGATGGATATCAGCCCCGATCTGGCCAAGCTGAACCGCGAGAGGTTCCAGCGCTTCGCGGAAGGCGCGGACAAGCGCCCGGCGGTGCTGGCCTTCGCGGGCGATACCTATCAGGGGTTGGAGGCGGCCTCGCTCGATCCCGAGGAACTGGCCTTCGCGCAGGATCATCTGCGCATCCTGTCGGGGCTCTACGGTCTGCTGCGACCGATGGATGCGATGCAGGAATACCGGCTGGAGATGGGCAGCCGACTCAAGACACGGCGGGGCGGGTCGCTTTATGACTATTGGGGCGACCAGATCGCCAAGGCGCTGAATGTGCAGGCCGCGCGGCTTGGCACGGACACGCTGATCAACTGCGCCTCGGTCGAGTATTTCACCGCCGCCAACCGCAAGGCGCTGAAACCCCGTGTGATCACGCCGCAATTCCTGGAAGAAAAACCGGGCGGGCCGAAGATCGTCAGCTTCTTCGCCAAGAAGGCCCGCGGCGCGATGGCGCGCTTCATCATCACGCGGCGTCTGACCGATCCCGAGGGTATCCTGGAGTTCGACACCGGTGGATATGAATACGCGCCGGGGTTGAGCGAAGAGGGGAAACCGGCGTTTCTGCGGCCCGCGAGCGCGGCCTGAGATCGGGGCGGGGACGCGATGTCGACAACGCGTGACCATTCGCGGTCGACCGGGAATATAGCCTCATTTACCGGTTCTGGTCGCCCACATTCTCCGCGAAGGCCTTGTTGAACGCTTCCACCTCTTCGGGGCTGGCATCGGTCTGATACTTCGCCTTCCAGTCCGACATCGGCATCCCGTAATAGGTCTCGCGCGCCTCTTCCTTGTCCATGTCGATACCGCGCTCGGCGGCGGCCTCCTGATACCAGCGGGCCAGGCAGTTGCGGCAGAACCCGGCCAGGTTCATCATGTCGATATTCTGCACATCCGGCCGGTCCTGCATCAGGTGTTTCTGCAGGCGGCGAAAGGCGGCGGCTTCGATCTCGGTGCGGGTCTGGTCGTCCATGGCATGTGTCTCCTTCTGCCTCTCAAACCTGTGCGTCGGCCAGCGCGCCGTCAAGGATGGGGGCCAGCCGGTGCGCCCATTGCCGCTGTTGGTCAGGCGTTGTGATCAGGTCGTTGCGCAGCTCGATCAGCACGTGCGGGCGGCCCGTCTGCACGCCGTGGCGGTCCAGTGTGTCGCCGGGGAGGTGGCCGGAATAGGGCTCGTTATCGCCCACGAATATCCCCGCTTCGGCGCGCAGCCGCTCCAGCAGCGGCAGGGCCAGGCGGTTGTCTTCGGCATAGAGCACGCCGACATGCCAGGGCCGCATCTCGCGCCCCTTGAATTGCGGCGTGAAGCTGTGGACCGACAGGATCACCCGGTCGTCACGCTGCGCCGCAAGCCCTGCCAGCGCGTCGTGATAGGGGCGGTGGAAGGCGGCGAGGCGGCGCTCGGTTTCCGCGGCGTCCGCATTTCGGTTGGCCGGGATGATCGAGCCGTCATAGAGCCGCATCAAGACGGTCGGGTCATGCTCGCCCCGGTTCGGGTCGATGACCAGCCGGGAAAAGCGCGACAGGATCAGCGGCGCGTCGAGGTCGCGGGCCAGGTGGCGCGACAGCCCCTCGGCCCCGACATCATAGGCGATGTGGCGGGCCAAATCGGCCTCAGGCAGCCCGAGGTCGCCGCCATTCACGCAATCCGGCACGAGGTTGGTCGCATGGTCGCAGGTGACCAGCCAGCGGGCCGGGCGGTCGGCGCCGTCGATCTCATAGGGTTGGGTTGTCCGGGGCTCGTCTCTCATCGCAGAATGTCACATACGCCAGGTTGCGCCCAAGGACCAGTTGTCCTGTAATGGGATTTGAGAGATAAGGGCGCCAGCTGATATGTGAGCGCTAACATCCTACCAGAGAGGCAGGTCCGCATGAAACGCCAACGCAATGTAAAGATCGTGGCAACCCTAGGGCCCGCGTCCAACGATTACGAGATGATCCGCGCCCTCTTCGAGGCCGGGGCCAACGTGTTCCGCCTCAACATGAGCCATGGCGACCACGAGGAGATTCGTGCCCGTCACGCGATCATCCGCAAGGTCGAGCAGGATCTGGGCCAGCCGATCTGTATCCTGGCCGACCTGCAGGGGCCGAAACTGCGCTGCGGCGTGTTCGCCGATGGCCCCTATGAGTTGCAGGACGGCGCGTCGTTCCGGTTCGATCTGGACGAGGCCGAGGGCGATGCCACCCGCGTGCAACTGCCTCACCCCGAGATCTTCGCGGCGCTGGAGGTGGGCTCCACCCTTCTGGTCAATGACGGAAAGATCAAGTTGCAGGTGCAGGAGTGCGGCGCCGATTTCGCCGATTGCAATGTGATCGCGGGGGGCGAGATTTCCAACCGCAAGGGCGTGAACGTGCCCGACGTGGTGCTGCCGCTGGCCGCGCTGTCCGACAAGGACCGGGCCGATCTGGAGTTTGTCAGCGGGCTTGGCGTCGACTGGCTGGCGCTCAGCTTCGTGCAGCGCGCGGCGGATGTGTCCGAGGCGCGCGCGCTGGCCAAGGGGCGTGCCGCGATCCTGTCGAAGATCGAGAAACCCGCCGCCGTCGAGGCGTTCGAGGAAATCCTCGCGGCCTCCGACGGCATCATGGTGGCGCGCGGCGATCTGGGGGTGGAACTGCCCGTCCAGAACGTGCCGCCGATCCAGAAACGCCTGGTGCGCCGCTGCCGGGCCAGCGCCAAGCCGGTGATCGTGGCGACCCAGATGCTGGAATCGATGATCGAAAGCCCGGTGCCGACGCGGGCCGAGGTCTCGGACGTGGCCACCGCGATCTACGAGGGGGCCGATGCCGTCATGCTGAGCGCCGAAAGTGCGGCGGGCGATTACCCGGTCGAGGCGGTGACGACGATGCACAATGTCGCGCTGGAGGTCGAGGCGGACCCCACCTATCGCGAGATCATGGTCAACACCCGCAGCGTCAAGCGCTCGACCGTGGCCGACGGCATCGTCGCCTCGGCGCGCGAGATCGCCGAGACCACGGATATCAAGGCGATCTGCTGCTTTACCCAATCGGGCACCACAGGGGCGCTGGTCGCGCGCGAACGGCCCACGGTGCCAATCATCGTGATGACGCCGCTGGTCGATGTGGCACGCCGGATGAGCCTGACCTGGGGCACCAATTGCGTCGTGACGGAAGAGTTCTCGCGCTTCAAGCTGGCCGTCATCGCCGCCGCCCGCGCCGCGCGCAGCACCGGTTTCGCGACCTCCGCCGATCAGATCGTGGTGACGGCGGGCGTGCCCTTCAACGTGCAGGGCACCACGAACATAATCCGCGTCGCGCCTTGCGCCGAGCATCTGATCCTCTCGACCGATCTGGAATGATCCCCGACGCGGATATTCTGCTGGCGGTGTCCACGCTGGTCTGCGGGTTCGCGATCGCCGGGTCGCTGGCGGCCTGGGTGGATAAGCGGTTTCCGGTCGTGGCGCTGGCGGTGCTGGCCGTGGCCGCGGGCGTCTTTGTCTATGCCTATGCGCAGATCCCCGACCCGAACGGCTGGCGCGAGGTGCCCGACGCCTTCATCTCGGTCGCGGCGCGTTTGCTCAACTGAGGTCTTGCCCCTGCGCGGGTTTGCTTGTAGCAAGCGCGCTCCAACCGATGCGTGCGGCCGATGTGGCATGCCGAATCGCGTCCGAACCGACCCAAACTAGATGGAGACGGAAATGCCCAAGATGAAGACGAAATCGAGCGCCAAGAAGCGCTTCAAGGTCACGGCCTCGGGCCGTGTGAAGGCCGGACAGGCGGGCAAGCGCCACGGCATGATCAAACGCAGCAACAAATTCATCCGCGACGCCCGCGGCATGACCGTTCTGTCCGCCCCTGACGAGAAGATCGTCAAGGCATTCATGCCCTACGCACGCTAAGGAGGCCCCGATATGTCCCGAGTCAAAGGTGGGGTTGTCACCCACGCACGTCACAAGAAGATCGTCAAAGCCGCGAAGGGCTATTATGGCCGTCGCTCCACGACCTTCCGCACCGCCACGCAAGCCGTGGACAAGGCGAACCAATACGCAACCCGCGACCGCAAGAACCGCAAGCGCCAGTTCCGCGCGCTGTGGATCCAGCGCATCAACGCCGCCGTACGGTCGCATGACGAATCGCTGACCTATTCGCGCTTCATCAACGGCCTGTCGCTGGCCGGGATCGAGGTGGACCGCAAGGTTCTGGCCGATCTCGCCGTGCATGAGCCCGAAGCCTTCGGCGCCATCGTCGATCAGGCGAAAGGCGCGCTGGCGTAAAAGCATCGCGCAACCCGTTGCAGAAAGGCCGCCCCCGGCAATGAGGGCGGCCTTTTTCATTGTCCGGATGAATCAGGCCGGGTGTCGCGGCGCGATCATGACCGGCGCATAGCGCAGCGCGAAGAGGGCAAAACCGACGATCCAAAGCGTTGCCGACAAGTGCAGCGTCCACACGGGCGCGGCGGGGAAGGTCGAGGCGATGCGGGATAGCGCGGCCAGCGGCAGCGCGGCCAGGAACGCGGTCTCGACCCATCCGGCTTTCAGCGGGCGGCCCGAATGGCCAAGCGTCGCGCGGCTCATCACTGTCAGGGTCATCGCGCCGATCGCGCCGACCGTCCAGCTGTGGATCGTGGACATCGCGGGGACCAGCCCGAAGGCAGCGAGACCCGCCAGCAGGAAGCCGAGGCCGACGAAGCCATAGGCGATGTGCAGCGTGAAGAGCAGCGGCTCGGTCCGCGTCGCCCACCCGCACCAGCGCGCAAGGCGAAGGATGTGCAGCGCGCCAAGCGCAAGCCCCGCGATGCCGGTCAGCGGGTGGGCGGGCAGCGCCACCCATAGCGCGAGGGCCGGGACGGTCAGGGCCAGTGTCGCCTTGTCGAACCCGTTCATCTCGGCGGGCAGGGCGCTGGCCCCTTGCGCCTTCAGCCAGTTGCGGGTGAAGGCGGGGATGATGCGGCCGCCGATCAGGCAGATCAGGCCGACAAGCACCGCGATGCCGATCCGCCCGCCATAATATCCGGCCCCTGCCAGCGTCTCCCAGTGAAAGAGCGCGTCGCCGATCAGGAACAGCACGCAAATCGCCAGAACCGGCAGGTTGCGCCTGTTGCCGCCCGCGATGATCTCGCGCCCCGCGAAGGCGCTGAAGAGGGCGGGAAAGGCGAGGTCGAGGGCAATCAGCGAGGGCGAGACTTCCTCTGGTCCGATCAGGAACCCGATCCGCGCCGCCAGCCAGATCAGGGCCAGCGCCGCCAGCGGCAGGCCCGAAAGCGGCGGGCGCCGGGTCCAGTTCGGAATCGCCGTCAGCAAGAAGCCGCACAGCACCGCGCCGCCATAGCCGAAGACCAGCTCATGCACATGCCAGTCGAGCGGCAGGAGCGGGCCGGTCAAGGCCATGCCGCCCGCCCAATAGGTGATCCAGATCCCCATCGAGATCGCGGCCCAAAGGGCGGCCATGAGGAAGAAGGGGCGGAAACCTTGGCTGAAGAACGGCATGGGCGGGGACTTTCTGACTGATTTGGTCGGATATGAACCCTGCGGGCTGTCGGATGCAATGCGGCGAAATGGTGCGGGCCGATTTGCTTTCGCGTCAAGTTCTGCTAGCAGGTCGGCAACACCCCAAGAGGAAGTGAAGATGGACGATCTGCGCGACAAGTACCTGACGGCGATTGCCGATGTGACGGATGAGGCGGGCCTCGAGGCATTGCGCGTGCAGGCCGTGGGCAAGAAGGGTGAGATCAGCCTCAAGATGCGCGAGTTGGGCAAGATGACGCCCGAAGAACGCCAGGTTGCGGGTCCGGCGTTGAATGCGCTCAAGAACGAGGTCAACTCGGCGATTGCGGCGAAGAAGACCGCACTTGGCGATGCCGCCCTGGACGAGAGGCTGCGCGCCGAATGGCTGGACGTGACTCTGCCGGGCCGCCCGCGCCGGATGGGGACGATCCACCCCGTCAGCCAGGTCATGGAGGAAGTCACCGCGATCTTCGCCGATATGGGATTTGCCGTTGCAGAAGGTCCGCAGATCGAGACCGACTGGTACAATTTCGACGCGCTCAACATTCCCGGCCACCACCCCGCGCGGGCCGAGATGGACACGTTCTACACGCATCGCGCGCCGGGGGATAACCGCCCGCCGCATGTGCTGCGCACCCATACCAGCCCGGTGCAGATCCGGCATATGGAGAAATACGGCGCCCCCTGCCGCATCATCGCGCCGGGCCGCGTCTATCGCGCCGATTACGACCAGACCCACACCCCGATGTTCAACCAGGTCGAGGGGCTGGCGCTGGATCGCGATATTTCCATGGCGAACCTGAAATGGGTGCTGGAGGAGTTCTTCTCGGCCTATTTCGGCGAGAAAGTCAAAACCCGCTTCCGCGCCTCGCATTTCCCGTTCACGGAGCCCTCGGCAGAGGTCGATATCCAGTGCTCCTTCGAAGGCGGCACCGTCAAGGTGGGCGAGGGCGACGGCTGGCTGGAGGTTCTGGGGTCCGGCATGGTGCATCCCAATGTGCTGAAGGCGGGCGGGATTGATCCGGCGGAATGGCAGGGCTTTGCCTTCGGCATGGGGATAGACCGGATCGCGATGCTGAAATACGGGATCCCCGATCTGCGGGCCTTCTTCGACAGCGACCTGCGCTGGCTGCGACACTACGGGTTCAGCGCGCTGGACGTGCCGGCGGTGCATTCGGGGGTGTGAGAAAAGCCCATGCCAAGAAGAGACGATGACTATCTCCGCAAGCTGCTGATCAACTTTGAAGAGTCAGGCGACTATCAATTCATAGTTGGTGGCGTGGTTGGCTTAAGTCCGGAAGAGGCGAAGGAAGAGTATCACGTCCTCCTGGCCTGTGATGCTGGACTAATGCTGGAACAAGGCGATTCAGTTTTTCGGCTGACGTCGCAGGGGCACGACTACATTGCAGCTATCCGATCAGACACAATCTGGAAGAAGACCAAGGACGGGGCAGAGAAGGTCGGCGGCGTAACTCTTGCAGTGATGAAGGATATTGCCGTTGCTTATGCAAAGCAGGAATTGTCTGCTCGTTTAGGTTTGAATATCTGAACCGCGCGGAATCAAGGCCGTAGGCCGCCGCGCGATCGCCAGACCGCCCCCCGGGCTGGCGATATGGTGAGGCAAACGCTCCGTTTTGAAGCTGGAATGACTTGGCTAGCATAAAGTGCATTCCACCACGAGAGTGTCCGACCTTCTGTGTATGATTAATTTGGCCCATGCTTCATCTACGAAGGAGCATGACGACAATGACGATTTCCAAGGAACTGCTGGACGAGCTGCTGAGCGGCGTTGAACGACC